>OCVV011349963.1_pt1 | contig 72918 bp, 65 predicted proteins | sample 1539721 | NCBI WGS metagenome assembly OCVV01 (sample SAMN02144230, study PRJEB22623) | gut metagenome | biome: sheep rumen | host: Ovis aries | place: New Zealand
GCCTCTATTGGCTGAGTCTCGCGCTCTGTCAGCGCGAACTGAAGCACACGATCGTCTCCCGGGAGCTTTATCCCGTGGCAGATGAGCGCGGTGCGCTCGATGCGCTGCGCGCTATCCTCCTGCAGCCGATGGCCAAGCCCTGCATCTTCGATCCGGCCAATGCGCGCTGTATTTTCCATGTTGACGGCGGGGAGGTGCGGCTGTGAAGCTCAAATTGAACCGCATTGTCAACCTGCTATTGCTGCTGATGGCCGTGCTTTCTACGCTGTCGCTGCTCACGGAGAGCATCGGCAGCACGGCGAGGGCCAATCTCGCCGCGTGGACGGCTGCCGTCTGCCTCTGCGTATGGGTCGCGGCCTCCTTCCGGCGCGGCATCCTCCTCGGCATGCCTGCCGCAGGGCTGCTTCTCTACGCGGCCTACCGTCGCTTCGGCGAGGATCTCGCAGGGCAGCTTGGCGACCTGCTCGACCAGATAGGCGGGGCATACTACACGCAGATCTACGCGCCGGGCAGCGAGTTCCTCTATGACAGGGCGACAGAGGATCAGACGATGGTCCTGCTGCTCGTCGGCTTCCTGCTCGCCGCTTTCCTGGCCTCCGCGCTGACGCTGCGCAGCGGCCGCATCTTTATCATGCTGCTCGGCACGCTGCCGATCCTCGGCTTCTGTATTGCTGTGAACGCAGAGCCATCGACGTTTCCCACGGTCTGTATCACGGCCTTCTGGGCTCTCCTGCTGATCAGCGGAGACCGCTGGGACCCCGACTCGTCCAGCGGCCGCGCGGTGATCCTCTCCGTTCTTCCCGTCGCGCTCGTGCTGCTGGCGCTGCTCGCGCTGCGGCCGCCCACCTCCTATACCTACACAGAAAAGGACCTCGCGATGAGCCGCAGCGTGGACGAGTTCCTCAGCCGCATTGCGGATACCTTTTCCACACAGCAAGAGCAGCTTGTCCCGTCCTTCGCCGAGACGCTGCCTGTGATTGCGGAGAGCAGTGGAGAAGGTGAAATGACCGAGCTGCCCGCGTTCGCGCTCTCCTGGCAGCAGGAGGATACGCTGGCGTTGACGGAGCCCTATGATCGACTATCGGCGGCGCTGCCGGTCTTTCGCTACACAGCCGAGCGAGACGGAAGACTGTATTTCCGCACACGCTCCTATGGAGACTATACCGGCTCGGGATGGTCTCCGGCCGAGGAGCCGCCGGGCATGAGCTCGCTGAATTTCACGGCGGAGGCCGCGGCGGAGGGGCACTCCGCGGCGTACAGCCTGCGCCTCGAGATGCTGACTGCATGCGCCGACCTGCCGCTCCCCTATTTCACCGTTTGGGAGGAAGCGGGTGACAGCGGCGCGCAGAGCACCGCGCCCGGGACGCTGACGCTGCGCTGCTACGCCGCCTCCCTTTCGGAGCTGACCCTGCCGCGCGGCCTGCGGGCGCAGGAGGAGGCCTATCGCGTTTACGCGCAGGAGGTCTATACCAGGCTGCCGGAGGAGACCCGCGAGGCCGTCCTCGCATTCTGCGCCCTGCGGGGTCTCACGGCTGATGACCCGGCGCTGATCGAAACGATAGCGGAGACCGTGCGCTCGCAAGTCAGCTATGATCTGGACGCCGTCTACCCGGACGGCGACGTGGTTACCTATTTTCTGACCCGGGCCGATGGCGGATACTGCATCCACTATGCGAGCGCTGCAGCCGCGATCTGCCGTGCGCTGGGCATTCCCGCGCGCGTCACCGTGGGCTTCGTATCCGAAGCAAGGGCCGGAGATACTGTGACGGTCAGCGGCGCGGACGCACACGCCTGGGTGGAGATCTACCGGGAAGGGCTCGGCTGGCTGCCTCTGGAGGTCACCGGGCAGAGCGCCTCTGCGGCGAGAGAAAGCGGCGAAAGCACGGAGGAAAGCCCGGAGACGGAGACGGAGACGCAGGCGCTGATGCAGAGCGAAGCCGACGTGCCGACAGCCATCCCCTCCCCGCCTCCCGCTCCGACTCCCGGCGCGCAGACGCTGCCGGTCGGTTGGGTGGAGGAAGCGGAAGCGCCGTCCTCTCTGCCGAGCTGGGCGATCCTGCTGATCGCCGCGGCGATCTTTGCTGCGCTCTTCTTCCTGCGCTATGCGCTGCTGCGCCGCGTCATGAAGCGGCGGATCAGCCAGGCGGACAACGGCAAGGCCGTTATCGCCATGTACCGCAGCGCGAAAAAGGCCGCCGGGTCGGAGTACGCGATCCCCGATACGCTGCGCATGGCGGCGGAGAAGGCCGTGTTCAGTCGTCGCGGCGTCACGGCCGAGGAGCGCGCTGCCGCCGGGGATGCGCTGGACGCGCTGCTGCGCGAGCAGCTTCAGAGCCGCTCCCCCTTCGGCGCCTTTGTGTTCCGCTATTGGCAGGGTCTCGCCTGACTACTGCCCGGCGCAGGCAGAACTGCTCCTGATCGCGTGAAGTTTTGATAGCTTTTCCGAAATGGATATGGTAGAATAGCGGCAAGACAGAAAGAAAGGAAGAATGCATCTATGGACATGACCTCCGCCGCGCTCTGGCTCAACACCGTCTTCGCCGGCTTCGACCAGTCCGTCACCCAGGCGGTGCACAGCCTCTATGACTGGGGCGGCTCCGCGATGACCGTCTTCATGAGCTTTATCTCCCTGCTCGGCAAGGGCGGCATATTCCTCATCCTGCTCTCGCTTGCGCTGCTTTTCGTGAAAAAGACCCGCCGCTACGGCACAGCGATGGCCTTCGGGCTGCTGATCGGCGTGATCCTCGTAAACCTCTTTTTGAAGGTCTGGGTCGCCAGGCCGCGCCCCTATGCCGATATCAACGGCTTCTTCTACCCGCTCTGGGTTCAGATGGGCAGCCACATGGAGAGCGATATGAGCTTCCCCTCCGGGCATACCAACGCGGCCTTCGCCGCCATGATCCCGCTGTTTCTGCTGGGCAACAAGAAAGTCAGCTGGCTGGCCGTCGTGTTTGGGCTGCTGATGGGGCTGAGCCGCATCTATCTCGTTGTGCACTATCCTACCGATGTTCTCGGCGGACTCATCACCGGCACGCTCAGCGGCATCCTCGGCACGCTCATCGCCCTCAAGCTGCCCAAGGGCTGGTACGCCTGGCCGCTCGGAGGGAAGAAAAGGGAACCCGCGGCATGAGCTTATTCGGACTCAGATTCAAGGGCGTCGACAAGAAATACATCAAGGATGAAGCGCATATCGCTGATTTCAAGGCCGCGCGGAAGATCGGCCGGGTGAGCATTGGCGAGCTCTGCCTCTACTACCGCGACCTCGGCGTGAAGTACTATGTACCCTACGAGTATATCGACCGCAGCTTCACCCGCATCAGCGAGTGCCAGCCGGACGACAGCCCCGCCTATTACTACTACCGCCTGATCCTTGTCCACGACGGTAAGGAGTTTGCCAACCTCATTTTCAACGAAGAGAAGGACGTGGACGAGATCCACGCGATCCTCAAGGAGAAGCACCCCGGCATCGCGCACGGCTACGTCCCCCCTGCTGACGGCAGGGAAAGGCCGAAATTCATGTAATACTCCGCTTTATACGCGAAATCCCCCCGGCGAGAGCCGGGGGGATTTCGCGTTTATTGTACGACCGAGTCATGATACTGCGGCCGGAAGATCACTTCCTGTCGATCCGCATCTCGCCGCGGTTGGCTTTGCGCAGACCCACCTCGGTGCCGCGGAGGATGCGCACGAAGTTCTCGCGGTGCTTATAGAGGATGATCAGCGCGACGACCGTCAGGATCGCGGCGGCGAAGAACTGTTGCGTTGCCGCGCAGTAGGCCGGATAGGCCACGACCGTCGTCACGGTACCGACCACGATGTAGTCCGTGATGAGCACGAGCACGACCATGACCGCGAGGATGCAGAGCGCGACGCGCCAGTTGAGCATCAGGATCGTGCCGATCGTTGAGGCGAAGCCCTTCCCGCCGCGGAAGCGGAGGTAAAACGGGAAAAGATGCCCGAGGATGCACGCGGCGCCGGCGAGCTCGCGGCAGAGCGCGAGAGAGGGAAAGAGCTTCGAACAGAGCCACACGGCAAGCGCCGCCTTCCCGATATCATGCAGGGCGACGAGGATACCGAACTTCCAGCCCAGCAGCATCATGGCGTTCGATGCGCCGGGATTGCCTGTGCCGGTCTTCTGAATATCGAAGCCCTTGGCTCTGGCGATATAGTAAGCGAGGTTTGAGCAGCCGATCAGATAGCCGATCAGTACGATCAGCAGATAACGGAAAATGTCCATAGCGGATCCTCCCACAGAATGCTTCAAAGCACGGCTTGCAAATCCTTCCGGAATCAGTATACACCCATTTTGCAAAAAGCTCAAGCAGTCTTTGACGCGGGAGGGGAATTGCGCTATACTGTGTGCAGAAATACAGAGGAGGCGGGCATATGATCCGACGCTTGACCAAAGAAGGAGCCGCGCTGCCGCAGATCCCCTGGGCACGCTATCCCAGACCGCAGCTGCAGCGCAGGGACTGGCTCTGCCTCAACGGGAGCTGGGAGCTGGAATGCGGCGGGAAAACACAGCGGATCCTTGTCCCCTTCTGCCCGGAAAGCCTGCTCTCCGGTGTTGAGGAGCCACCCGACATTGGCGAAGAAATGACCTACCGGCGGCGCTTCGCGCTCCCGGAGGGCTGGGAGGGGCGGCATATCCTGCTGCACTTCGGCGCGGTGAGCCGCAGCGCGGCCTTGTTCGTCAACGGCCGGGAATACCTGCGGCATGAAAACGGCTATCTCCCCTTCTCCTGCGACATCAGCGAAGCGCTGCAGCCCGGTGAAAACGAGCTCCGCCTGCGTGTGAGCAACGACCTCGACCCGCGATTCGCCCTGGGCAAGCAGAGCAAAAAGCGCGGCGGGATGTGGTACACGCCCTGCTCCGGCATATGGCAGAGCGTATGGCTCGAGCCTGTCCCGCAGAGCTATGTGAAATCCCTCGCGATCCGCTGCGGGCGCGACTGGGCGGAGATCACTGCGGAAGGCGTGCAGGACGGGCTGATCCTTCTGGACGGGCGGGAGATCCCGCTGCGCGGCGGCATGGCGCATATCACGATCCCCGAGCCCGAGCTCTGGAGCCCTGAGCATCCGAAGCTCTACCGCTTCCTGCTCCGCAGCGGCGAGGACAGCGTGGAATCCTATTTTGCGCTGCGCAGCCTGACCATAGAGACGGTTGACGGCCTGCCCCGTCTCTGCCTCAACGGTAAGCCCTATTTCTTCAACTGCCTGCTCGACCAGGGCTACTGGAGCGACGGTCTCTATACCCCCGCCGATCCGGACGCCTTCGCGCGCGACATCCTCGCTGCAAAAGCGCTTGGCTTCAACACACTGCGCAAGCACATCAAGCTCGAGCCGGAGCAGTTCTATTACGACTGTGACCGGCTGGGGATGATCGTCTTCCAGGACATGGTGAACGCAGGCGTATACCGATTCGTGCGCGACAACGCGCTGCCGACCATCGGCTTCCAGCGGCGGCGCGACAGCAGGCTGAACCCGGACCCTGCAATGCAGAAAAACTTCCTCGCGGCGATGGACGAGACCGTGCGGCTGCTGAGAAATCACCCCAGTATCTGCCTCTGGACGATTTTCAACGAGGGCTGGGGGCAATTCCGGGCGGACGAGGCCTACGCGCGGCTGAAGGCGCTCGACCCGGAGCGCTTCATCGACAGCACCTCCGGCTGGTTCAGGCAGACGAAGAGCGACGTGGAGAGCCTGCATATCTATTTCCGGCCGCTACGCATCCCAAAGAGCGACAGGCCGGTGCTGATTTCGGAATTCGGCGGCTATGTCTGGAAGCTCCCGGAGCACAGCATAAACCTCGACAAGACCTACGGCTACCGTATCCTGAAGGATCGGGAGAGCTTCGTCCGCGCGCTGCGCGAGCTCTACGAGCAGCAGGTGCTGCCGCTGATCCCGCAGGGGCTCTGCGGGGCGATCTACACCCAGCTTACGGACGTGGAGGACGAGACCAACGGTCTGCTGACCTTCGACCGCGCCGTGCAGAAGCTCCGCCCGGAGGAGCTGGCCGATCTCTCGGAGCGGATGCAGAAGGCCATCCGCCGGGGGAAGCACTGAAAGAAGGACGCTATGAAACAAAACTGTATGATCATCTCCGGCGGGGAATTCTCGCCCCTCCCCGCGCCGGATGCGGATACCTATGTGATCGCCTGCGACAAAGGCTATGCCTACGCCCGGCGCTGCGGCATCCGGCCGGATCTGCTCGTGAGCGATTTCGATTCCTATGACGGCGAGGTTGACCCGGAGATCCCCCTGCGGCGCTTTCCCTCCGAGAAAGACGACACCGACACGATCATCGCCCTGCGCGCCGCCATCGAAATGGGCTTTGCGCGCGCGGATATCTACTGCGGTCTCGGCGGGCGGCTCGACCACACACTCGCCAACCTGCAGTCCGCCGTGTTCGCACAGAAGCGCGGCGTGCAGGTGCGCATTCTGAGTCCGGATACAAGGATCTTTACCCTCACGGCGGGAAGCCTCACGCTCCCGCGGCTCGAGGGCTTCTCCCTCTCGGTCTTCGCGGCGGAGGACCGCTGTACGGGCGTCAGTATCCGCGGAGCCAAATACGAGCTTGAAAACGTGGAGCTCACGGACGCCTTCCCGCTCGGCGTGAGCAATGAGTGGAGGGAGGAGGCAGTCACGCTAAGCGTTGAAAGCGGCGTGCTGCTGATCGTCCTGTCAAAGCTGTAAAGAAATAAATCGCACCGGTTTCAGTGAACGAACCGGTGCGATTTTTGATTCTCTGTTCTTCAGGGCTTCCTGGCGACGAAGCAATGCCACTCTTCTTCCCGCCTGCGCTCGATCACAGTGAAGCCAGCCTGCTCGATGGCGGCAAGCACCTCCTGCTCGCGGCCGTCGATGATGCCGGAGCTGATATAGACGCCGCCGCGCTTCAGAAAGGCGGGCACATGCGGCGAGAGCGCAATGATGACGTCCGAGACGATGTTGGCGAGCACGAGGTCATAGCCTCCGCCGAGCGCGCGGCGCAGGGAGGCGTCCGCAATCAGATCCCCGGCGCGAGCCTGCAGCCGTTCGGGGCCGAGGCCGTTAAGCGCGCCGTTGGAGATCACCACATCCGGGGCCTTGGGATCAACGTCGCAGCCGAGGCAGTACCTGGCGCCGAGCACCAGTGCGCCGATACCGAGGATGCCGCTGCCGCAGCCGAGGTCGAGAACGCGGGTATCGGGCGTCACAAATCGCTCCATGGCCGCGAGGCAGAGCCGCGTCGTCGGGTGGCTGCCAGTGCCGAAGGCAAGACCCGGCTCGAGCCGCAGCGGAACGCGCCCGCCCTCCGGGATCTCCTCCCAGGACGGCACGACCACCAGCCGCTCGCCCACCTCCTGCGGCTTATAATTCTCGCGCCAGCTGTTTTCCCAGTCGCTGTCCTCCACGAAGGATACGCCGACATCGCCGTAGGCCGCGCGGATCTGCCGCAGCTGCTCTCTCCCCTCCTCGTCGTCGGTCAGATAGCATTTGATGCGGCTCAGGCCGCTGTAGCGTCTGTTCAGCTCCTCGTCCACATAGTCCCAGTACTGCCGGTTATTCTCCAGGAAGCTCAGGAAATCGGCTTCGTTCTCGATCACAAAGCCGCTCACGCCGAATGCAGCCATCTCCTCACAGCGGCGGTCGATCTCCTCCTCGGGCGTGTTGACGGTCACTTCGATATAACGCATGGTCTTCTCCTTCTGCGCGCAGGACGAATGTCCGTCGCGCCGCGTGATTGCACGCTGACATCATATCAAATTCCCATTTCGCTGTCCATTCTTTTCTGCACGGCGAAAACAGAGGATATGGGGCGCAAGGTTCTGACAAATTTTTATCAAAAAGAGCTTGACAATTGCAGGCCGCAGTGCTATATTCTGCTTGTCTGTTAAATAACAAACAATGCAAAGATAACCTTTTGGAAGGTTTGGAGGTTATACAAATGATTTGCCCTTGCTGCGGACACGAAATGATGCTTGACGGACACCGGAAGATCGATCTCTATATGTGCTATGATTGCGGCTATATCGAGGGGCGCAAGATCGAGCATCGCGCACATGCCACGAACTACAGTCGTCTGATCGGGATGAACCTGAACGAAGCCGCCGCTTTCCTTTCGGAAGGTCTCGGCCTCGACGAAAAGGGCGTCGCCGAGTGGATGGATGAATCCGTCGCCTGATCCGTTTCCCAATCTTTTTTCCTTTCTATTCGATCCCCACGGGTTTTACTGTCCCGTGGGGATCCCTGTTTACATGCACAACAGCTACGCCCCGAAGGGCGAGCAGGTTAGGGATTCGGCAGGTTTTGAGCCGCCCTTTCCCCAAGCATACTTCACGAAAAAAGGTGATCCAACCAAGGATCACCCTTTTTCATATTGTCTGCGAGAGAAATCGCGGACTCAAAACTGCGAAGCATCATATTCACGATTCGCTGCCGAAGCGCTCCTTTGCTGCCTGCATGTCCTCCACAAGCTCGACGGTGCCGAGGTATTCCCCACTGCGGCCGCGCACGGCCATATAGCGCGTAAGGATCGCGCGGCCGTTCTTCTCCGACCAGACAGGCACCACGTCCCGCCTGCCCGCGCGGAAATCCTCGAGGATCTTGCGCACCAGCGGCTCGATCTTCGGGGGATGGCAGGAGAACACCTCGCGGTCAAGCGCCATTCCGGGGCGCTTGAAGACCTTGGGTCCCTCGTTGAAGAAGCGGTTGATGTCCGCGGCGTCCACAAAGGTGATCTCCATGGGGATCGTGTTGAGCAGCGCGATGAGCTGCTCAAGGGTCAGATGCCCGCCCGGCATCACGATCTCCCCTTCCCCGGCTTCGAGCTCGACAGGAGCAGGCTGTTCCGCCCCCTCCCAGATCTCCGCTTTGACGCCGAGGCAGTCTCCGTAATCGTGCATATCGCGTGCGATTCCGCGCCATTCCTGCTCGCTGAAGTTTACGGCGCACATCGGGAAGAGGGCGCGCTTCTCCTTATCCGCCATCCTTTCCACCCGCGCAAGCACCGCGAGCATCTCATCGCGCCATTCCCTGCCGAGCCGAATGCGGCGCAGCAGGACCTTGAAGGCGTCGCGGATCTCGTCGTCCTCCGTCCACATGAGGTCGGATGGGCCGGCGATGTGGTAGGTCACTTTCAGCAGCGGATAGAGCAGATCGCCCTTCTTGGCATAGTGCGTTGTGAAGCCGTGGATCTGCTCGAGCAGCGCCTCTGCGTCCTCTCTCCCGCCGATCAGGGGCCTCGCCCGTGCGATCAAGGCAAGGAGAGCTTCATTCTCCCGCGTAAGCGTGTGCAGCGGATGGCCGGGGATTGCCGCGAGCGCGGCCGCCAGCGCGTCCTTGTTCCGATAATCCTTCCCCGAAGATAGCGCCTTAGCCCGCTCAAGGGCTGCGCGCAGCTCCTCGGGACTCTCCCTGCCGGTCATGGTTTTATGATCGTCCATCTTTCATCCTTTCCATGCAAAAACGCCCGCAGGTGCGGGCGTTTTGCATTGAGCTCTCAGGCGCCGAGCTTCCTGCGGATCGGCCGCGGGAGGAAATGCGGGCATTTGGGCATGCGCGTACCGAACAGGAGGCTGCGGATCACGCGGCGGTGGATATACACCCAGCAGGTGAGGCCGCCCAGCAGCGCCAAAAGCAGAAGCTTGATCAGGATTTTTTTGAGGAACTTGAGGAATTTATCCATTTTCTCTTTCATAAGAACGCCTCCGTAATCTGGATGTTTTTATTTTAGCACACTCCTGCGCGATGCGCAACCGCTTCCGCCGATGTTTTGGCGCCGCCTTGAGCGGGCTTTGCCCCGGGAGCTTGACAGCGCCGATTTTCGGGGGTACGATACAGAAAAAAAGCAGGAGGCGCGAGATGAAAAAAGGCAACAACATTCTGCTGGCCGCGGCGCTGACACTCATGCTGATCGGCCTGGCGCTTTTCGTCGTTGATAGGTCGAAAGATCACCGGGATCCGCTGTCCTTCGACGTGACGCCTTGCGTCCTGACGAGCGTTGACGTAGAGGATTCGTTCCGGGAGATCAGCGTCTCTGCGAATATCGAGAGCATCAGTTTCCTTCCCTCGGCTGACGGAGGATGCCGCGTCGAGTTTCTGGAGCCGGAGAAGGTCGAGCCATCCGCCAGGGTGGTCAACGGCACGCTCACGATCGGCACGACACAGCCGGGAAATATCCTTGAGATCGTCGTAAGCAGTCTCATCGACACCCCGACGATCACGGTCTATCTGCCGGAGGACGACTACGACAATCTGAAGCTTGAGAGTGACACCGGCTCTGTGACGCTGCCGGAAGATTTTTCTTTTGGCAGCATAGAGCTTGAGAGCGACACCGGATCGATCAACTGCAGTGCATCTGCAAGACAGCACATCCGCGTGAAGAGCGACACCGGTGCCATTCGTCTCTCGGGACTGAGCGCGGGAGAGCTCGATTTGAGTACGGATACCGGCGCCGTGGAGCTCGACTCCGTGACCTGCGCAGGGCCGATCACCATCCGTGAGGACACCGGGAAGACGATGTTGAGGAACGTGAACTGCGGCAGTCTGGATTTCCACGGCTGCACCGGCCTCTTTGAGATGGAAGATCTCCTCTCGACGGGACTGATTGCCATTGAGCAGGATACGGGAGCCGTGCTCTTCGAGCGCTGTGACGCGTCGGAGCTGCGCATTAAGACGAGCACCGGCAAGGTCGTCGGCTCACTGCTGACAGAAAAGGTCTTCAACGCGAAATCCGATACCGGAAAAGTTGAGGTTCCGAATACGACGAGCGGCGGCAGCTGCACGATCACGACCGACACCGGCAAAATCCAGGTTACGGTCGGGTGAGGAAGCGCGGTTATTCCCTCTCGCTGTATTTGAGCGAAGCGGATCATACCGCGGCGCAGCCGCGGCACCTGAAAGGGGGCTTCCTTTCGGAAGCCCCCTTTCAGGAGCGCCGGGACAAACCCGAGCCAAGCTCGTCTCGCATGGGGTGAGCGCGAGAGGGGATTGGTTATTCCCTCCCAATAATTTGAGCGAAGCGGATCACGCCGCGCCGAAGGCGCGGCACCAGAAAAGGGGCATCCTTTCGGATGCCCCCTTTTCTGGTGCCGGTGGTGGGACTCGAACCCACACGGTGTCGCCACCAACGGATTTTGAGTCCGTCACGTCTACCATTCCATCACACCGGCATGTGCATCGAGTATATACCAAACAGAGACGATTTTCAAGAACAAAATCATCTGCAGTTAGGGACGATTCATATATCTCCCCCACGACACCCTTCAACGAGCTTCGTTTAGGCTGCCGATTCTCTCTGCGGCGTAATATAGTGTTATTTTCGCTTAAACAGCGCATTTGTCCAGTAGACAAAGTCAGAAAGCTCTGATATACTAAAAATGTTTTGGATCATAGGATTCTGACGGAAGGAGCTGTTTCCATGGCCAACCCCCTTGTAATCACCGCTGACAGCACGGTTGATCTCTCCCCCGAACTGCGGGAGCGTTTTGATATTCATATCATGCCATTGATGATTACCCTCGGCGAGGATCATTTCTATGATGACGGCGTGAGCTTCACCCCACTGGACATGTATCGCCGCTATCACTTGGACGGTACACTGCCCAAAACCTCCGCGCCCGGTGTAAACGAGTTCAGCGACTTCTTCCGGCGCTTCACAGAAAATGGTTTTGAGGTCGTTCACCTCGATATCAGCGCGGAGCTCTCCAACTCCTTCAACGCGGCCCGTCTTGCCGCCGAGGATTTAGAAGGCGTCTTTGTGGTCGACAGCCGCATGCTCTCTACCGGTATCGGTCTGCTCGCCATCGAGGCCGCAGAATGCCGCGACCGCGGAATGGAGGCGGCCGACATTGCCGGACACCTGGAGAGCCTCACCGACAAGGTCTCCACGAGCTTTGTGCTGGATACGCTGGAATTCATGTGGAAGGGCGGACGCTGCAGCGGCATCACTGCGCTCGGCGCAAACCTGCTCCGTCTCAAGCCCGCTCTCGAAATGAAGGACGGGAAGCTCGGGGTTTACAAAAAATACCGCGGCTCCATCGAGCACGTCTATGAGCAATACATCCGCGAACGCCTGCAGGGCAAGAAGGTCCGACCGGGCCATATCTTCATTACCGAGTCAGGCGAGATCGACCCTGCCGTAATTGAGAAGCTCGAAGCCCTCATCAAAGAGCTCTCTGGCTGCCATGAGGTGCACCACACAACGGCCGGCTGCACCGTTGCGACACATTGCGGCCCCAAGACGCTAGGCGTGCTGTTCATTGAAGAATAATCAGGATCCTGCGATAAGAGAAGACACAAAAGCCGCCTCCGGTTCAAGGAACCGGAGGCGGCTTTTGTCAGAATGTCATAGGACTCCTTGCTTTCGTCAAGCGGAAGCAAGGGGTTCGGCGTATTCCGGGAAAGGAAGGGAAAGGAACGGATGAAAGAAGAAGTTTATCCAAAAGCACATAAAGAAAAACTTTCGCTTATAACAAAACACATAAATGCAAAATCCCCCAGGGGACGAGCGAAAGCTCATTCTCCGGGGGATCTCATTTCATACCGAACGCTTTTGGTGTAAAGCTGATGAAGTATAGGGCAGCCCTAAGCCAAAAAGCTCCGATTTCTCAAGGTTTTTTCGCCTTAATCAGTACATGCCGCCCATATCGGGTGCGGCGGGGACGGCGGGAGCGGCCTTCTCGGGGATATCGGCCACCAGGCTCTCGGTAGTGAGAACCATGGAGGAGACGGAAGCCGCGTTCTCAAGCGCGCTGCGGCAGACCTTGGTCGGATCGACAATGCCGAGCTGCATCATGTCGCCGTAGGTGTCGTTGGCGGCGTCATAGCCGAAGTTGACATTGTCAGAGGAGGCAACCTGATTGAGGATCACAGCGCCCTCAACGCCGGCGTTGGCAGCGATCTGCATAATGGGAGCCTTGAGAGCCTTCGCCACAATGGCAGCGCCGGTCTTCTCATCGCCCTCGAGGGTGGCGGTCAGCTTCTCGGCGGCCTTGGCGGCGATCACGTACGCGGAGCCGCCGCCGGGAACGATGCCCTCGGCAACAGCGGCGCGGGTGGCGTTCAGCGCGTCCTCGATGCGGAGCTTCTTCTCCTTCATCTCGGTCTCGGTAGCGGCACCGACCTTGATGACGGCAACGCCGCCGGAGAGCTTCGCCAGACGCTCCTGGAGCTTCTCGCGGTCATAATCGGAGGTAGTGGTCTCGATCTGACGCTGGATCTGATTGCGGCGGGCAGAGATCTCCTCCGCAGAGCCGGCGCCGTCAACAATGACGGTGTTTTCCTTGGTGACCTTGACCTGGTGCGCCTGGCCGAGCATATTGAGTCCGGCCTCCTTGAGTTCCATGCCGAGGTCGCTGGAGATGACGGTGCCGCCGGTCAGAACGGCGATATCCTGCAGCATCTCCTTGCGGCGATCGCCGAAGCCAGGCGCCTTGACGCAGATGCAGGTAAAGGTGCCGCGCAGCTTGTTGAGAACGATGGTGGCAAGAGCTTCGCCTTCGACGTCCTCGGCGATGATGAGCATCTTGCGGCCGGCCTGAACGACCTGCTCCAGCAGAGGCAGAACCTCCTGGATGTTGGAGATCTTCTTATCGGTAATGAGGATCAGGGGATCGTCAAGAACGGCCTCCATCTTGTCGGTATCGGTAACCATGTAGGGAGAGAGGTAGCCGCGGTCAAACTGCATGCCTTCAACGACGTCGCTGTAGGTCTCGGCGGTCTTGCTCTCCTCAATAGTGATAACGCCATTCTGGCTGACCTTCTCCATGGACTCGGCAATCAGGGTGCCGATGACCTCATCGCCGGAGGAGATGGTGCCGACGCGAGCGATGTCCTTGGAGCCGGAAACGGGCTGGGACACGGCCTTGACAGCGGCGACAGCCTCATTGGTGGCCTTCTGGATGCCGCGCTTCATGGTCATGGGGTTGGCGCCGGCGGCCAGGTTCTTGAGGCCCTCGTTGATCATGGCCTGCGCGAGAACGGTGGCGGTGGTGGTGCCGTCGCCGGCGACGTCGTTGGTCTTGGTGGAGACTTCCTTGATCAGCTGCGCGCCCATGTTCTCAAAGGCGTTCTCCAGCTCGATTTCCTTTGCAATGGTCACACCGTCATTGGTGATCAGCGGTGTGCCGAATTTCTTGTCGAGAACCACGTTGCGGCCTTTGGGGCCAAGGGTGATCTTGACGGTGTCAGCCAGCTGGTTAACGCCGCGCTCGATGGCCTTGCGGGCCTCTTCACCGTAAATGATCTGCTTTGCCATAATGAAATGCCTCCTTACTCAATGACCGCCAGAATGTCGCTCTGGCGCGCAATGGTGTATTCCTCGTCGCCGATCTTGGCCTTGGTGCCGCTGTATTTGCCCACGAGCACGCGCTGACCGACTTCGACGATCATCTTGATCTCATTGCCGTCCACGATACCGCCGGGGCCTACTTCGACAACTGTGTAAATCTCGGGCTTCTCCTGCGCGGAAGACGCGAGGAACAGGCCGGAAGCAGTGCGCTCTTCGGCAGCTTCCTGCTTGAGGACAATGCGATCAAACAAGGGTCTGATTTTCATACATCTATACCTCCAATTGTTTTGATTACAAAATTCAGCATCGTTAGCACTCAAAACCCTTGAGTGCTAACGATGCATACTATAGCACAAATATCTGATTTTGCAAGCCCCTGAAGCAAAAAATTTTTGAACAATTTGTTACCGTGTATTGCACGCCCTGGACAATCAGTCGAAAAAGCGCATCCCCCTCGGGACAATCAGCTTTAAGCCTCCCGGAACGAGCTTCATACGCACCTTGTCGGTGTAGAGTGCCTCGCCGTCAACGTTGACGACGTTCGACTCATCGAAATCGATCTCCATCTCGGTGCCGCGCAGATGCGTCACGAAGGCCGGCAGCTCATCCGCATGACCGGAGGCATATTTGCCGATCAGAGCGGCGAATTGGAACAGGTTAACCTTTTTGACAATCAGGATGTCGAGAAGACCGTCGTCTGGGCGCGCGCCCGGCGTCGGGTTGAAGCCACCGCCGTAGAAGCGGCCGTTGCAGGCGCAGGCCAGGGAGATCTTCTCCGCGCGCTCATAGTCCCCTACCCGGATCCTCATGGGACGAGCGATCCCCTTGAACATGTTGACGGCAGCAGAGACGACATAGGCCGCTGCGCCGCCCACGAGAGGCAGGGAGCTGTATTTGTGCACATCGGTGCCGATGCGCGCATCAATGCCGACCGAGCAGATGTTCGCGCTGTAACGCCCGTTGCAGGAGATAACGTCGATCGGACGCACCGTACCGTCGATCACGGCGGCAAGCTGGCGGTAAAGCTCCTGCTCCTCGCCGAACATCCGACAGAAATCGTTGCCGGTACCGGTCGGAAACGGACAGACGGCGACATTCTCTTTTTCTGCGGCTCCGCAAACGCATTCGTTAAAGGTACCGTCACCGCCGCAGGCATAGACATGAAGCTGTTCACCCGACTGTGCTTCCTCCTCGATCTTGCGCACGGCGTCCATGGGGGCTTTCGTCACATAGATTTCAAAGGGCTCTTCGCGGTCATGGAAAGCTGCGCGAACTCGCTGCGTGATCTCTCCTGTTTTATCCTTCCCTCCGGCAACCGGGTTTACGATGAACAAATGCTTCACGGCTCTTCTTCTCTCTTTCTGCTGTCTTTCAGGTAAGAGTACAAATTGCAGGGGATCTTTCCGTTGTAGAGCTTGCGCTTTTTGTCTGCCTCGCGGCCGAAGCTGCGCTCAAACTCCAAATGGGAAGAAAGGACGAAGACCTGCCAGTTGTCCAGACCGCTCAACGCTGCGCCGAAGCCGCGGTAGAGCTCCTCCGCCTCCTGCTTCTCAAGAAGCCGCTCGCCGTAGGGCGGGTTCGTAACGATCACGCCCCGCTCAGTCGTGCGGGAAAAACGCGTCGCGTCCGCTGTCTCAAAGCGGACGATCTCCCCTACCCCTGCGCGCTCGGCATTGGCCTTTGCGATCTCGATGGCTTTGGGGTCGATGTCACTGCCGAGGATAGAATAGTTCCCGTGAAACTCGCGGTCACGCGCAGCCTCCTTCTCACGCCGCCAGACGGATGCGTCCAGCGCTCTCCAGTTCATGGCAGAGAACTCCCGGTTCAATCCGGGGGCGCGGTTGAGCGCGGTGAGCGCGGCCTCGATGGCTATGGTGCCGCTGCCGCAGAAGGGATCGACGAAATCCCCGCGGCCGCGGTAGCGCGCGAGCTCAACGAGCCCCGCCGCCAGCGTCTCGCGCAGCGGCGCGAGATTGTGCGCCGGGCGGTAGCCGCGCTTGTGCAGACTCGCGCCGCTGGTGTCCAGGCAGAGAGAGACGCGATCCTTGAGGATCGTGAAGCGGATCTGCATCAGCTCGCCTGTCTCGGCAAACCAGGACACGCGGTACTTGCTCTTGAGCCTCTCCACGACAGCCTTCTTGATGATGCGTTGGCAGTCGGGCACCGAATGCAGCCCGGAGTCGACACAGTGGCCGCTCACAGGGAAGGCAGAGTCCTTGCCGATGAGGTCCTCCCAGGGCAGGGCGCGGGTCTTCTCAAACAGTTCGTCGAAGGTCCTGGCTTCAAATCTGCCTAGCTCGACGAGAACGCGCTCGCCCATACGCAGGCAGAGATTTGCACGGGCAATGGCCTCCGCGCCGCCGCGGAAATAGACGCGGCCGTTTTCCGCCGAAACATCCTGCAGTTCGAGTTTTTTGAGCTCGGCTGCGACAGGCCCTTCCAGGCCAAACAGGCAGGGAACGCAAAGTGTATACTTCATCATATCATCTCTTTCGGGTCAAACAGGCTGATTTGACTGGTATCCGGTAATTCTCCGAAGGCGCCCATGGCCTTGAGCGTGTCAAGGTGGGTCTGGCTGACCTTTCCGCAGGCCTGCCTCAACTGCTCGATGGAAATGAATTTCTTTCCGGAATGCGCGGCCTTTGCGAGATCCTCCGCGGCAGCCTCCCCCAGGCCGGCGATGGAGACAAAGGGCGGACGCAGCTGCTTCTCTCCGACCGGAAGGAAGCGGGCCGCATCGGACTCATAGAGCTCGATCGGCGCGAAGGAGAAGCCGCGGAGATAGAACTCATAGACCGCCTCGAGTGTTACCAACAGATCCTCTTCATTCGCCGTGAGGTCGTTGCGGCGGTGCATCTCGTTGATTGTCCGGCGCACACCGTCGGTACCGACGCACATCATAGCAGCGTCAAAGCCGCCCTTCTGGCTGCGGCGATAGAAATACGCGCTGTAGAAGGCCAGAGGCTTGTGCACCTTGAACCAGGCGATACGGAAGGCCATCATGACATAGGCAACCGCGTGCGCCTTAGGGAAGAGATAGGCGATCTTGCGGGCCGACTCGATCCACCAGTCGGGCACGCCGAGATTGCGCATCTGCTGTTCGGCGTCGCCCGGGAACTGACCGCCGCCCTTTTTGACCTTGCCCTTGCGGACGGCCTCCATGGTCTTAAAGGCCAGGGAGGGTTCCATCCCCTTCTGGATGAGCGTGATCATGATATCGTCGCGGCAGCCGATGGTCTGGTTGACATCCGCGACGCCGTTGACGATCAGGTCATGGATGTTGCCCGCCCACACATCCGTGCCGTGAGAGAAGCCGGAGAGACGCACCAGCGTGTCAAACTGCCTGGGTTGGGTATCGACCAGCATCTGGCGCGTAAAGGGCGTGCCGAATTCCGGAACGCCGATCGAGCCGGTCTTGCCGATGATGGGATCGTTGTCAGGCAGGCCGAGCGCCGCAGGCGAAGTATAGATAGACATGGTATCCGGATCAGACAGGGAGATAGTCTTGGCGTCCACGCCCGTCATATCCTCCATCATGCGGATCATGGTGGGGTCATCGTGACCGAGCTCGTCGAGCTTGAGGAGGTTGTCCTCCATGCAGTGGTATTCAAAATGCGTGGTGATGATGCCGCTTGTGGGATCGTCCGCCGGATGCTGGACAGGGCAGAAGTCCGTCACGTCCTTGTCCTGGGGGATGATAACGAGGCCGCCGGGGTGCTGACCCGTGGTGCGCTTGATGCCCACAAGCCCCTGCGCAAGGCGGTTCTCCTCCGCCTTGCAGGCCTGGATGTTTCTCTCCTCGAGGTACTTCTTCACATAACCGTAGGCCGTTTTCTCCGCGAGCGTGCCGATGGTACCGGCGCGGAACACGTGATCGGAACCGAACAGCACTTCTGTGTATTTATGCGCCTTGGCCTGGTATTCGCCGGAGAAATTGAGGTCGATATCCGGGGTCTTCTCGTTGCCGGGGAAGCCCAGGAAGGTTTCAAAGGGGATGTCAAAACCGTCGCGGTTCATCCGCGTACCGCATTCCGGGCAGTCCTTCTCCGGCATGTCCGCACCGCAGCCGAAACTGCCGTCGGTTATGAATTCCGAATGGCAGCACTTGGGGCAGACATAGTGCGGCGGGAGGGAGTTTACCTCCGTGATGCCGGACATGAAAGCCACGATCGAGGAGCCGACGCTGCCGCGGCTGCCGACGAGGTAGCCGTGCTCGAGGGAATTCTGCACGAGCTTCTGTGCAGACATGTAGATGACGTCGTAGTTGTGGTCGAGAATGGTGTTGAGCTCGGTGTCCACACGGCTCTGCACGATCTCGGGCGGGTTCTCGCCGTAGATGCGGTGCATCTTGGAATAGACCAGGTCGCGCAGCTGCTGGGCGGAGTTCTCAATCTTCGGCGGGAAGAGGTTCTTCGGCAGCAGCTCGATTTCTTCAACCTGATCGGCAATGGCGCGGGTGTTGGTAATGACGACCTCTCTGGCCGTCTCCTCGCCGAGATAGGCGAATTCCGCCAGCATCTCTTCCGTGGTGCGGAAGAAGATGGGACAGTCGCGGTCGGCGTCGGAAAAGCCCTTGGCCGCCTGCAGGATCTTGCGGTACTGCTCGTCCTCCGGGTCAAGGAAGTGCACGTCGCTCGCGGCGATGACAGGCTTGTTCAGACGTCGGCCGGTCTCCAGAATGCGGCGGTTGTAATCCTGCAGAACGCCGACGTCGCTGACGCGGCCGTTATCCACCAGGAAGCCGTTGTTGCAGATCGGCTGGATCTCGAGGTAGTCAAAGAATTCGGCGATTTGGTCAAGTTCTTCGTCGCTCACGCCGCGCATGACCGCGCCGTAGAGCTCGCCCATGCCGCAGGCGGAGCCCACCAGAATGCCCTCTCGGTGCTGCAGGAGCAGGCTCTTGGGCACGGTGGGACTGCGGTGGAAGTACTTGAGGTAGGACTGCGAGATCATCTCATAGAGATTCTTGAGTCCCGTCCGGTTCTTCACAAGCAGGACCATGTGATAGGTCTTCGCAGTATCTGTACGGCGGAGGCTCTGGCACACAGTCTCCACATCATCGACGCATTTCGCACCCTGCTGACGCAGCATGGGCAGGAATTTGTCCATCATCCTGGCCACGACAAGCGCATCATCCGAAGCGCGGTGGTGGTTGAAGGCGGGCAGCCCCAGATGATTGGAGACCGTGTCGAGCTTGAAGCGCTTGAGCTCAGGCAGCAGTGCCTGCGAGATGGCAAGCGTATCGAGATACACGGGATCGAATTTGATCCCGCTCCGCCTGGACGCGGCCTTCATAAAGCCTACGTCAAAGCTCGCGTTGTGTGCGATGATCGGTCTGTCCCCCGCGAAATCGAGAAACATCCGCATGGCCTCATCTTCGAGCGGCGCGCCGGCCACATCGCTGTCGCGAATACCGGTTAGTCTGGTGATATCCGCCGGGATGGGCATCTGCGGATCAACAAAGGTGTTGAAGGTCTGCTTCACCTCACCGCCGGAGAAAAGGATCGCACCGATCTCGGTCATGCGGTCATTGAGCGCGTTCAGACCCGTGGTCTCAATATCAAAGGCGATAAATTCCGTGTCCAGCGGGAGCTTGGAGCTGCCGCTCACGGCGCGGTTGCCGTCCATGTCGTTGACAAAATAGATCTCGCAGCCGTAGATGATTTTGACTCCGTTCTTCTTGCCCGCCTTCCACATATCCGGGAAGGCCTGGGCTACGCCGTGGTCTGTCACGGCGATGGCGGGCATGCCCCAGGCAGCTGCGCGCTTGACGATGGCTGCAGGGTCGGTCAACGCATCCAGTGCAGAGAAGCGCGTATGCATATGCAGCTCCACTCGCTTTTCCGGAGCGTTGTCCGGACGGACATATTTCTTGCCCTTCATGATATTGTTCGGCTGCAGCGCATAGTCCTGATCGCGGTTGTTCCAGGTATAGAGTCCCTGCACGATCAGATGATCGCCCGGCGCGATCTTATCGATCACGCTGCGATCCTCTGTGGGCGGGAAAAAGCGGGCGACGCGCACGGAATTCGTACGGTCGGTCATATCGAAGCTCAGAAAAGCGCCTCCGCCTTTGGTGGTCCGGCTGTTCACAAGCACAACGTCCCCTTCCACGGTGACGCGGCTGACGTCGAGGCTCAGAAGCTTCATGGCGATCGGATGCTGCTTGATCGCGTGACCGTAGAGCACCTCGCCCTTCGGTGCGCCCTTCTTATCGTTCTCCGGCAGCGCAGCTGCGGCAGAGGCCTTCACGGCCTGGGGATAATCCGGGACGAGCACAACGCGCGAGAGCCCATAGTCTGCCCGGATTCGCTCCTCCAGCGTGCCCTGCTCCACAGGAGAAGGCATAGCCGCAAAGCGGGCCGATACGGTCAGGCTGCGCTCCGCACGGTTCACCTTCGCCTCCGTAACCCAGGCCAGGTGCAGACCGCCCGCGGTACTCTCGAGATCGTCGCAGCCGGGGAAGATGGTCAGAAATGGGGTATAATCAGGCATTGCTTACTCCGTATACTCAAAAATCACAGGCTCAGTCGCTCTCGATCATCGCCATCAGCGCGTCGAGGAGCTGATCGTAGTCATAGGTGCCGACGACCTGGCCCTTGCGGAAAATGAGGCCCTTGTCCTTGCCGCCGGCGATGCCGAAATCGGCCTCGCGCGCCTCGCCGGGACCGTTCACCACACAGCCCATGACGGCAACGGTAACGTCCTTTTTAACGCTCTTCAGCCGATCCTCCACGCGGGAGGCGAGACCGATGAGATCGATCTCCGTGCGCCCGCAGGTAGGGCAGGAGATAAACTTCACGCCGCCCTTTCTCACGCCGGCCGCCTTCAGGATAGCGATACCTGCCGTGACCTCGCGGACCGGGTCTGCCGTGAGGGAGACCCGGATCGTATCCCCGATCCCCTCGGACAGCAGCGTGCCGATCCCGACGGCGGACTGGATCGTGCCGTTCCATTCGGTACCGGTCTCGGTAACGCCGAGATGCAGGGGGTACGGGAAGGTCTCCGCCGCCATGCGGTAGGCCGCAATGGTGAGCGGAACGGTGGAGGATTTGAGCGAGAGGCAGATATCCTCAAAGCCGAAGCGCGTGAGCAGCTCCACGTGACCTTTCGCGCTCTCCACCATGGCCTCCGGGCAGGGATGACCGTACTTGGCGAGCAGGGGCTTTTCCAGGGAGCCGGCATTGACGCCGATGCGGATAGGGATATGCCGCGCCTTACAGGCCTCCGCAACGGCCTTGACATTTTCCGCACCGCCGATATTGCCGGGGTTGATGCGGATCTTGTCGATGCCGCGCTCTGCAGCCATGAGGGCAAGACGGTAGTCAAAATGGATATCCGCGACGAGCGGCACATCCACCTGTTCCTTGATCTTGTCGATGGCGCGGGCGGCGCGCTCATCCGGCACCGCGAGACGCACGATCTCGCAGCCGGCAGCGCGCAGATCCTTGATCTGCTGGACAGTTTTCTCCACATCCCAGGTTTTGGTATTGCACATCGACTGCACTGTGACCGGCGCGCCGCCGCCCAGCTGCAGTCCGCCCACCGAAACGGGGCGGGTATTCTCTCTGTATATCATGCCGTTTACCTGCCTATTCTCTTGATAACTTATTGATTATATCATGCCGCCGCCGAAAAAGGAAGAGCGGATGTCGATTTCCGTCGATTTCCGTCATTGCAGAACTGGCCCGAGCCAAAAAGGAACTCCCCTGTCCGGCTGCTTCGCTCCGGACGGGAGAGTCCTTTTTGTGTTGTTTGTTCAGCGCCCTGCAAGTGAGGCGGGACAAAAAGCGCCGAAAAGGGACGCTCACCGGCAGCAGGTGTTCGTAACCGCTAAGCCTAGCCTCTCACAAGGCGAAGAATGTCATTGAACATCACGAAGGCCATCAAAGCCAGCAGCAGGATCATGCCCGCGCCGTGGACATAGCCCTCGTACTTGGGGTTGAGCTTTTTATGGGTAACGCTCTCGATGAGCCAGGTGATAAGCAGGAAAAAGACGCGTCCGCCATCCAGCGCGGGGATGGGAAGCAGATTCATAATGGCGAGGTTCACGGCAATGAAGGCGCCGAGATACAGGATATTAAAGAACGCATCCTCCACCGTTTCCGCCTGCTCGCCCGTCTCGGCCATGAGATCAACGATGCCGACCGGGCCGGAGAGCTCCTTGACGCTCACATCGCCGCGGACCAGCATCTCCAGGCTCATCCAGACCATGCGGCTGAAGTCCATGGCTGTATCCCAGGTGTGAGAGAGCTTTTTGCCGAAGGTAGCCTCCTCGACATCGTTTCCGAGGTAGAAGCCGAACATTTTGTTCTCCTGACCTTCGTATTCGATGGGCACCATGTAGTAGTCCTTGATCTTGACCTTTTCTCCGTTGCGGATCATGACGAGATCATAGTAGTCTCCGCCGCGGCTGAGAAATGTACCGACGTCCTCGGTATGGTATATGCGGTGGCCGTCGATCTTATAAAACTGATCACCTGCCTGCAGACCCTCTGCGCTCTCGTAGGGGCAGCCGTCCATGAAGCCGCTGAGCACCGGAACATAAAAGCCCTTCGCACTGATATACAGGCAGAAGATCACCAAGAGGCCGAGCAGGAAGTTCATCGCCGCGCCGGCGCAGAGGATGATCGCCCGCTTCCAGGGCGCCTGGCTGGTGAAGGCGCGCGGATCGTCATTCTCCTCGTCCTCGCCGAGCATGGCGCAGTAACCTCCGAGAGGGATGGCGCGCAGGGAATAGAGCGTCTCGCCTTTTTTCTTTTTGAAAATGGCAGGGCCCATGCCGATGGAGAACTCCTCCACCTTCACGCCGCAGGCCTTGGCTGTGATGAAGTGCCCGAATTCGTGGATACCGATGAGCACGCCGAAAATCAAAATGGCAAACAGGATATATACGATGGTCATAAGGGATCCTTTCTTGCGCGGGGAAAACGCTCAGAAATGTTCGTTCACGTAGGCGCGGGCGGCGGTGTCGGCGGCAAGGATGACGTCGAGATCGTCCGCAGGCTGCCGGGGGATGGTCTCGACAGCGCCGCGCGCGGCGTCATAGATGCGGTTATAGCCCAACTCGCCGCGCAGGAACTTGTGCACCGCGACCTCGTTGGCCGCGCTCATCACGCAGGGCGCCGTACCGCCGCGGCGGGCACAGTCCATTGCCAGCGCGAGGCAGGGGAAGTTGACAAGATCCGGCTCCTCAAAGCTCAAATCGCGCAGCTTCCAGAAATCAAGATGCTCAAACTGCGACGCGCAGCGATCCGGGTAGCTCAGCGCGAGCTGGATCGGCAGACCCATATCGGGCACGCCGAGCTGGGCGATGACCGTGCCGTCGACAAGCTCTACCATAGAGTGTATGACGCTCTGCGGGTGGATAACCACCGTGATATCATCCGGCGTCACGGAGAAGAGGTGCATCGCCTCGATGAACTCCAACCCCTTGTTCATGAGCGTGGAGCTGTCCACGGAGATTTTCGCACCCATGCTCCAGTTGGGGTGTGCCACCGCCTGGGCGGGGGTAATATCCTCCAGCGTCGCACGCGATCTGCCGCGGAAGGGGCCGCCGGAGCCGGTAAGCAGGATCTTGTGCAGCTCGCCCTCTCCCCTGCCCATGAGGCACTGGAAAATGGCGGAATGCTCCGAATCGACCGGGACAATCTCCGCGCCTTTCTCCTTAGCGCGCGCCATCACGAGCTCGCCCGCGCAGACGAGTGTCTCCTTGTTGGCAAGGGCGATGCGCTTTTTCGCGTCGATGGCGGCCAGGGTGGGCTTCAGCCCGACGGCGCCGGACACCGCCGTCACTACGCAGTCGGCGCTGTCAAGCGTGGCGGCCTCAATCAGGCCCTCCATGCCGGAGCCGACGCGGATATCCGTATCGGCAACGGCGAGCTTGAACGCCTTTGCCGCCTCCTCATCGTATACGGCCACAAATTCCGGCTTGAATTTTCTCGCCTGCTGCTCCAGCAGGTCGATCTTCCGGTTGGCAGTCAGCGCGGCCACACGGATGCCGGTATGCTCGGCAACCGCTGCCGTCTGCCGCCCGATGGAACCGGTGCAGCCCAATATGGAAATGGCATTTACCATAGGAATACCCCCTCAGGATCACTTTCTTTTCAGCACTCTCAGCTTTGCCTTCTGCTCTGCGCCTATGCGGTAACTCTCCACCGCTTTCTGAATGGTCTTGTTATGTGTCCAGCAGTCCAGGCGGCCTTCTTCAAGATAAGGCAGCGTAGCCTCATACTGCTTGGCAAGGGCGGTGGCAAAGAACCAAGCCCTCATCATGTTAACATAATATTCTTTCGATTCAATTAAGGAAACCAATTCCAGCGCTTCCGGCATAAAATCCTCGTCAAGAAAATGCGCCATCAGCATCCCCACGCCGAAGCGGACGGTGTAGGGCCGCTCGGAGACAAGCCAGCGGCGGATATGCTCCAGCAGCTCCGGGCGGTGTTTTTTGAAAACCTTCGGGCTGAAGCTGTCGCAGGTGGCCCAGTTGTCAACATAGGGCAGGAAGCGCTCGGTCTCCGCCATGCAGTGGTCAAAGTCCCGGATCTGCTCAAGCAGGAATGCATGGAGCCCGTTTTCCTCAAAGGTTTCGTGGGGCAGCACTCTCAGAAAGGCCTCCGCCGCATCGCTGCCGCGCAGCTCCTTTGCCAGCTTTCGCAGGGCGGGCGTGCGCGCGCCGAGGATGGTTTGACGCTCAAGGGTCGGGACAAGCCTTGCCACGAAGGCCGCGTTCTTTTCATCCCGCAGCGCGAACAAGCGTTCCTGTATTTCCGTCATGCTCAACACTCCGAAAAGCTATTTCACGCCGCCGTAGCGCCGGTCACGTCTGCGATAGGCCTCGATCGCCCTGTCGAGTTCCTCCGGGCCGAAATCGGGCCAGAGCACGTCTGTAAAATAAAACTCCGCGTAAGCGCACTGCCAGAGCAGAAAATTGGAGAGGCGCTGCTCACCGCCGGGACGAATGAGCAGGTCGGGATCGGGGATGCCGGCGGAGTAGAGATAGCCGCCGAAGCGCTCCTCCGTGAGCGCATCCGCCTTTCCCGCCGCGAAGTCCTCCGCATAGCGGCGCGCGGCGTGCAGGATCTCGTCCCGCCCGCCGTAGTTGATGCAGATGTTGGCCTGAAAGCCTTCATAGTGCGAGGATATCTCCTCGGTCTTCGCAACCAGGGCGCGCTGCTCCTCGCTGAGCGCGCTGATATCGCCCAGCACCTTCATGCGGATATGGTCGCGCTCCATGGTGTCCACCGCCTCCTGCAGATAGCGGTTGAGCAGAGCCATAATGGTCCTGACCTCTGCGGGCGGACGCTTCCAGTTCTCTGTGGAAAAAGCATAGACCGTGAGATAGTCTACGCCGATGTCTTTGCAATAGGTGGCAATTTTGCGGAAGGTTTCCGCGCCGACGGCGTGCCCCGCCGTGCGCGGAAGGCCGCGCTTCTTGGCCCAGCGCCCGTTTCCGTCCAGAATAATGGCAATATGCCGGGGGATGCCCTCCCCCGGCGTATTGGTCTTGTTGTTCGTGTTTGCCATCAGATCTCCGTGAGTTCCTTCTCTTTGCGCTCGGCGATCTTGTCGATCTCCTTGATAAAGTCGTCCGTCAGCTTCTGGATGTCCTTCTCGGCGATCTTGTAATCGTCCTCGGTGATCTCGGACTTCTTCTGCTGCTTCTTGAACTTCTCGACCGCGTCGCGGCGGATGTTGCGGATGGCAACCTTGGCCTCCTCGGCATACTTCTTGGTCTGCTTGACCAGATCGCGGCGGCGCTCCTCGGTGAGCGGCGGGAAGACGAGGCGAATGCTGCGGCCGTCGTTCTGCGGGTTGATACCCAGGTCGGAGGCGAGGATGGCCTTTTCAATAGTCTTGAGCAGGGAGCCGTCCCAGGGCTGGATCAGCAGAGAGCGGGGATCCGGCGTGGAAATGGACGCGACCTGCTGGATCGGGGTGGGGACCCCATAGTAATCCACCTGGATCTGATCGAGTACGGAGGCATTGGCGCGGCCGGCGCGGATCGTCGCCAGGGTAGCGGTCAGGTTTTCGCAGGTCTTTTTCATTTTGCTTTCAAATTCGGTGTAATCAGACATGTTGTACCCTCCTCATTTGATATATCGTAAAGCTTTATTACTTGACAGTCGTACCGATCTTCTCACCGCAGACGACCCGGCAGATGTTATCGGGATCAGCCAGAGCGAAAACGATCACAGGGATATTGTTGTCCATAGCCATGCTGGTGGCGGTAGAGTCCATGACGGCGAGACGGCGGGCAAGCACCTCGTCATAGCTGATCTCGTCGAACTTCACTGCCTCGGGATTGCGGCGCGGATCATCGGAATACACGCCGTCGATGTTCTTGGCCAGCAGGATAGCGTCCGCGTGGATCTCTGCCGCGCGCAGCGTAGCAGCGGTGTCGGTGGAGAAAAACGGAGAACCCGTGCCGCAGGCGAAGAGCACGATTTTGCCCTGCTCCAGATACTCAATGGCCCTGCGGGTGTCATAGCGTTCGCCCACGCCCTGGATGTCCACGGCGGTCATCACGCGCGCGTCCGCGCCGTGCTGCTTGAACACATCGCCAACTGCGAGGCAGTTCATTGCCGTGGCGAGCATACCCATGCGGTCTGCGCTCACGCGCTCGACCTTTCCTGCGCCGTCCTTGACGCCGCGCCAGAAGTTGCCGCCGCCGATCACGATACCGATCTGGACGCCGGACGCGGCGACCGCCTTGACGCTCTCGCAGACGCTGGAGACAAAATCAAAGTCAAAACCGCTGTGCTTCTCGCCAGCAAGCGCCTCGCCGCTGATCTTGATCAAAACGCGCTTGTAAATTGCTCCCATTATGTTTCCTCCACAGGTATAGCGACAATTCGCTGTATTCAACCTGAATGATTCTACCACAGCTTCAGGATTTTGACAATGCCAGATTGACAAAATCTCACGCCCGCCCGGTGGTATCATAAGCACATGGAGATCATCTACGTCGACTCTCTGTTCTTCCTCAACCTCGCGGCGGACTATCTGCTTCTGCTCGCCGCTGCGGCGATCGCAGGCCTGCGCTTTCGGCGCGGAGCTTATCTGCTTGCGGCGCTGCTCGGGGCAGTCTACTCCGTGGCGGTTTATCTTCCCGGCTGCCGCTTTCTCGCCGCTGAGCACTGGCGGATCGGTGCAGGGCTGGGAATGGGGCTTATCGCCTTCGGCGGGGAGCGCAAGCCCTGGCGCTGTATGCTGAGCTGGCTGGCAGTCTCGGCTTCCTTCGGCGGCGCGCTCTGGGCGCTCGGCGGAGAACACATGAGCCTGCGGACGCTGATGCTCTGCTTTGGCCTCTGCTACGGAGCGATGCGCCTGTACTTCTCCGGGAAAGGGCGGAGGATCGACAAGCAGCGAAAGGAGGTCAGGCTGCGTTTTCTTGGGCGTGAGGCAGTGTTTCCCGCTATGGTGGACAGCGGAAACGAGCTGCACGACCCTGTCACGGGCGCGCGCGTACTCGTCGCCTGTCCGCACGCGCTGCGTCCGATTCTGAGGGAGTATACGCAGCTCTTCGAAACAGGCGACGCGCCTGAGCTCCTGACGCGCTGCGCCGCCATTCCCACGCTGCGCGGGAAGCTGCGCCTGCTCCCCTTCTCCGCCGTCGGCGGCGGCGGACTGCTGCCGGTCTTCCGGCCGGATGCACTGCTGCTCGACGGGGAAAGAATTGAGGGTGTGTTGATCGGAGTTTCGCCGCAAGCCGCAGGCGACGGCTATGAGGGCATCGTGGGAGTGGATATGGGAAAGGAGAATTAAATGTTATGTAAACCTCAAATCGTTTTCTTCCAGGCGCAGCTGCTGCGCATCCTGGGCTGTGAATCCTCCTCGCTTTTTTACATCGGCGGAAGCGATCCCCTGCCGCCTCCGCTGAAGAAGGAGCAGGAGGACGAGGCCATCGCTGCGCTGGAGCGGGGAGAAGAGGCGGCAAGACAGCTGCTCATTGAGCACAATCTCCGCCTGGTCGTCTTCCTTGCGCGGCGTTTCGAGAACACCGGCGTGAATCTCGAGGATCTGATCTCCATCGGCACGATCGGGCTCATCAAGGCGGTGAACACCTTCCAGTCCGGCAAGAACATCAAGCTGGCGACTTATGCCTCACGCTGTATTGAGAACGAGATCCTCATGCACCTGCGCAAGGTAAGCGGGCAGAAGGCGGAGCTGAGTTTCGACGAACCGCTCAACACCGACTGGGATGGAAACGAGCTGCTGCTCTCCGACATCCTCGGTACGGACGATGACGAGGTCTCGCGTCCGCTGGAGGACGACGCAGACCGGCAGATGCTTATGGAGGCGATCCGAAAGCTTGACGAGCGGGAACAGACCATTATTCTATTGCGCTTCGGCCTGCCGAACGGGCGCGAATACACGCAAAAGGAGGTTGCCGACCGTATGGGAATCTCCCAGAGCTATATCAGCCGTCTGGAAAAACGGATCATCGAGCGTCTGCGGCGGGAGATACTGAGGCAAATGCAGGCGTAATAGCAGGAAAAGCCTTGCAAAACAAGGCTTAAGGCTGAGGGCTATTGTATTCGATGCGGGTCTTGCCTTCTCTGGCTAACCCGCTGCTCTATGCTCTCACGATTCAATAGGTTATTTGACAGTCTCGAGGAAAAAACGAGCGGGAAACCGCTCGTTTTTTCCTTGACAACAAACCGGAAAATCAAGTATGCTGAACATGCCATTCTATAAGAAGAAGGAGGAAGCGTCCATGGACGGTGGAAGTAGTACCGGCACATCCGCAGGCCGAAGTACAACGGCGGACCCCGTGCCCTTGCGGGCGCTTCCGTCAAATAACTGAATAGCGGAACTTTGGTCTGCTGTACCGGCCTTCCGAACCTGAGACAAAATCAATCAGAAGGAGGAAAGACCAATGGCAGAACGCAACGCGACCCTGGGAAGCACCATTCAGGCGCTTCTGGAGGAGAAGAAGTATTCCGCGATCAAGGACGTGCTGATCACCATGGAGCCTGCCGACGTGGCGGGGATCCTGGAGGAGATCGGCGACGCCCGCATTTCCAAAATCTTCCGTCTGCTGCCCAAGGAGCAGGCGGCGGAGACCTTTGCCGAGTTGGAGCCGGAGCTGCAGGAGCTGCTGATCCGCGGCTTTTCCGACGCGGAGCTGCACGACATCATCGAGGAGCTCTACGTGGACGACGCCGTGGACCTGGTGGAGGAGATGCCCGCCAATGTGGTCAAGCGCATCCTTTCCCAGGCAAACCCCGACACCCGTAAGGAGATCAACGATCTGCTGCGCTATCCGGAAAACTCCGCCGGCTCCATCATGACCACGGAGTATGTGTCCCTGCGGCCTGCCATGACCGTGCGGGACGCCATCAACCGCATCCGCTCCACCGGAGTGGACAAGGAGACCATCTACACCTGCTACGTCACCGAGAACCGGAAGCTGCTGGGCCAGGTCAGCGTGAAGGACATGATCCTCTGCGAGGATGAGAGCACGCCCGTCTCCCGGATCATGGACGAAAACGTCATTTCCGTCAGCACCATGACCGACCAGGAGGAAGTGGCGCAGATGCTGTCCAAATACAACTTCCTGGCTCTGCCGGTCATCGACACCGACGGTCACATGGTAGGTATCGTCACCTTCGACGACGCCATGGACGTTATGGTGGAGGAGACCACCGAGGATATCGAGAAGATGGCCGCCATTCTCCCCTCGGACAAGACCTATCTGCGCTCCAACGCCTGGGATCTGTTCCGGCATCGGATTCCCTGGCTTGCGCTGCTGATGGTTTCCGCAACCTTCACGGGCATGATCATCACCGGCTTCGAGGACGCGCTGGCAGCCGTGGTGGTGCTCACCGCCTTCATCCCCATGCTGATGGATACCGGCGGCAACTCCGGCTCCCAGGCCTCCGTCTCCATCATCCGCGCCCTGTCCCTGGGCGAGCTGGAATTTGCCGACCTGCCCAAGGTGGTCTGGAAGGAAATCCAGACGGCGGTGCTCTGCGGCTGCGCCCTTGCGCTGCTGTGCTTCGGCAAGATCATGCTGGTGGACAAGCTCATCATGGGCGCGGACATCAACCTGATCACCGCGGCGGTGGTCTGCTGCACCATGGCCGTCACGGTCCTGATCGCCAAAGTTGTGGGCTGCACCCTGCCCATGGGCGCCCAGAAGCTTGGCCTGGACCCGGCGGTGATGGCAAGTCCCTTTATCACCACCATCGTGGACGCCCTGTCCCTGCTGGTGTACTTCGGCATCGCCAAGGCACTGCTGTTCTGAGTTTTGCGTTTACAGTTTTGAGCTTTGAGAAATGAGCATAATACAAGAGGAATATTCGTACGATCCGGTACGAGTATTCCTCTTCAGTCTGTCAAAACGGGAAGCAATATGCTTCCCGTTTCCTTTTCGTTTCTTCTTGCGTATTGAATGGCTTCACGCTACCAGGTTTTTGACCCACGTGCGCTTCTTGACGAGCACGTAGCCGATGATGCACTTGATAAGGTTGAGCAGTTCCACACAGAGATACATCGTCACGGCGGGCATGGCCGTGCCGCGGCTGAGGAAAAAGGCCAGCGGAATGCTGAACACCCAGGTAAAAAGTGAGTCAAAGGCAAAGGTGATGAGCGTCTTGCCGCCGCAGCGGATGGTGAAGTAGCAGCTGTTGGCAAAGGAGTGCAGCGGCATCAGCGCGGCGGAGACCACGAGCAGCGCAGAGGCAAGCGACTTGACCGTATCGGTCGTGTTGTACACGCGCGGGATCAGCGGCCCGGCCAGAGCAAGCAGCACGCCCACAACGACGCTGAGCACAAGGGAAAAGACGATGAGCTTGCGGTCCTCGTCCACGGCGCGTTCAAGGTCTCCCGAGCCGAGGATCTGCCCGACAAGAATGCCGATGGCATTGCCCATAGCGATGATCGCACAGAAGAAGAGGTTGGAGATGGACGTAGAGATATTGAAGGCCGAGACCACCTCAAGGCCGCGCAGCGAATAGCACTGGTTGAGAACGGTCATGCCGCCCGACCAGAGGATCTCGTTGAGCAGAAGCGGCGCGCCGAGGATCAGCACCTGCCGGAGCAGTTCGCCGGAGATGTGAAAGCTCCGGTAGAGACCCTTGAGATAAGGGCAGCGCGCCGGATGGCGATGCGACCATATTACGACGATCGAAAGCTCCACAAAGCGCGAGAGCACGGTGGCGGCTGCGGCTCCGACGACGCCGAGGGCCGGCGCGCCGAACTTGCCGAAGATGAGGATATAGTTGAAGACGAGGTTCACCAGCACGGCGGCGATGCCCGCCTTCATGGGCAGCAGCGTCTCCTGCGTCTCGCGCAGAGTGCTGGCGTAGACCTGTGTCAGCGCGAAGGGCAGCAGCTGCCAGAGCATGACAGCAAGATACTGCTTGCCGTAGCCGAGCGTGGCCGCAAGGTCAAGATTCTCCTTCCCCTCATGGAGGAAGAGAGAAATGAACACATCCCCAAAGGAGAGCAGCACTCCCGCGGCGATCACGACAGCGAGCAGCGCGAAGCCCAGCTTGATGCGCATCGTGTGGCGCAGGCCCTTCTCGTCGCCCTTGCCGTAAAACTGGGCGGTGAAGATACCCGCTCCGGCGAGGCCGCCGAAAATGCAGAGGTTGAAGATAAACAGGAGCTGATTGACGATGGCGACGCCGGACATGGGCTCTGTACCCACCTGGCCGACCATGACGTTGTCCAGCAGATTCACGAAGTTCGTGATCAGGTTTTGCAGCAGGATGGGGAGCATTACGCCGAACAGACGGCGATAAAAGGCTTTGTCCCCGAAATAGCGCTTGAAATTCATCGAAGGATCCTCATAGGTATTGATTTGCAGCGGCGCTTATTCTACTTGATGAACATGGAAAAAGCAAGCGATTTTACGAAATCGCTTGCTTTTTCGTCATTTATCAGACCTCGACCTTCACGCGCCGCACGAGGATGGCGGCGGCGACGCCGATCACGACGCCGGCGAGCGTACCACTCAGGATAAGGAAGGGCAGATAAAAGCGCACGACGTCGGTCTCCAGCAGGATGCAGGCCATGGCAATCTGGCCGACATTATGCAGCACGCCGCCGGTGACAGAGACGGCAACCTCGGAGAAGCGTTCGGTCTTTTTGAGGAGGATCATGCCCAGCAGGCTCAGCACCGCTCCGGCAAAGCTGTAAAAAAAGCTCGCCAGATGGCCGAACAGCAGACTTACCAGCACGACGCGCAGCAGCGATACGCCCGCGGCCTCCTTCCAGCCGAGCTTATAGAGCGCGAAGACCACGGCGATATTGGCAAGTCCCATCTTGATGCCCGGGATCGCCACAAAGGCGGGAATCATGCTCTCAAGATAAGAGAGGATCATCGCTACCGCGATCGTGAGCGCCAGGACGGTCAGTTTCTTTGTCTTCATCCGCTCACCCCACGATAATATCCACGCCGCTGTCCTCTCCGCCCTCGATTGTGACGGTGAGGCGGTTTGGCAGGCAGGTGATGACCTGGCCGGTGTAGCGCACCCGACCCTGCTGCACGCAGAGCTTGTCCGGGCAGTCAGCATCGGAAAGCCATGCCTGTCCATCCTCGATCACGAGGATGTTGCTGCCGCCATTGAGCGGATAGGTCCCGTTTTCGCTGAGAGAATAGCGGCCTGTCACTTCTCCGTCGACACGCACGACAGCCCAGCCGCCGCTCTCACGCCCTGCGGCAAGCCCCAGGTACAGCGCAAGCGCCGCGAGCAGGAAGAACAGTATCAAGCCCGCGTCAAACAAGAGCTTTTTCCTGTCCGCCATGGCCTATCCCCTCTCTGTTTATTCTCCGGGGTATTCTATCACGATTTCTTCGCTTTGTAAATCACTGTCCGCATCCTCATAGAGCTCCGGGTGCGAGCTCTCGCAGAAGTAAGTAAAGCCGAGGCGCTTGTCGCAGTAGGTGGCATGCACAGTGCCGAGCTTGCGGTTCGATTGAAAGACGACATTCGGCTGGAGCATACGCTCACCCTGCAGCAGACGCATTGCAATCTGGACTGCGCGCCGCCCCGGCAGCAGCTCCTCAAATTCCTTCGTACAAACGTCCTCATACTGTCCTTCCTGATAGACGACCTCCTCCATCGTGTCCGGAAACTCGGGGGAGGCCATGCGGTTGAGCACCACCTCGCCCACACACATCAGCAGCTCGTCCGGAAGCCAATCGCTCCCCGCCTCTGTCTCGATCACACGGGCGAGAAGGAAGAGCTCTTCGAAATCCATCGGCTCGCCCTCCCGTTCTCCCTCAAGGAGGGCGAGATTCCAGCCCTCCGCGGCAGCCTCACCGGCCTCGTGGTCGCCGAGCACGGCGGCGTCGCGCATCATCCGCCCCCAGTTCGTCGGAGGTTCCTCGGCAAAGGCGCTTGCGCCCATGACGAGGACCATCGCCAATACCAAGAGCACCATCAGGCTTTTTTTCACAGCGAACCGCCTCCCTTCGCGCTCAAGTATACGCGAAGGGAGGCGGGAAATTTGTCAAAGCGGGGCAGCCGGTCGGAAAATCACGGAGTATCGTCTATTTCAGAGATCTCGAGCAGATAGCGTCCGCAGGCGTTGATGATCGTCGTTCCGCCGTATTCGTGGACGCGCTCCTGTCGGGCGGCATAGCGCTGATGGACATGGCCGTGGACAAGGTAGCGGGGATGCCAGTGGTCGATCAGCTCGCGGAAGCTGTGGAAGCCGCGGTGCGCGGGCGTGTCCAGGTCGCCGAGCCCCTCCACGGGTGCGTGCGTGAGGACGATATCAACCCCGCCGGCGAGCTTGAGCTTGAGCCAGAGCTTGCGGATCCTGCGGCGCATTTGCCGATCGGTGTACTGGTTGGGGCCGCGGTTGTAGAGATAGCTCCCTCCGAGGCCGAGGATGCGAAGCCCGTTGACTTTGACGAGTTTGCCGTCGATATTCTCGCAGCCCTCGGGCGGCTTCGTCTCATAGCTGACGTCGTGGTTGCCGGGGACGTAGAGCAGGGGCTTGTTCGCCATGGTGACGAGAAAGCTCAGATATTCCGCCTTCAGATCACCCGCAGAGAGGATGAGATCGACGCCCTTGAGACGGCCGGGGGTATAATAGTCCCAGAGAGCCTTTTCTTCCTCATCGGAAATCAACAGCAGCTTCATAGTTGTCTCTCCACTTTTTGCGGAGCGATCAAGTCGCGGTAAACGCCGAGCAGCCGCACGAGCTCACGGGAGCGCGGCTGCAGAGCCTCAAAAGGCGGGATCGCACCGTCCACATTTTCGCAGAGCCAATCCATCGCTACGATTTCTTCCGCTCGAAGGCTCTGCCCTTCGCCGCAGCGGAGAACGCCATTCTGATCCGGGATCTGATCGCTGAAAGGCTGGAAGCTTCCATCGGCAAGCGCGCCTCGCAACAGGCGGGCAAGTCTGCACACACCGTCCGGAAGCTCCGGGGGGAACTGGAGATCCAGCACGCCGCTGTCCAGCCCCCAATAATAATTGATCGAGCGATCGCTCGGCTCATCATTCCAGCCGCCGTTGAAGATGGAGCGGACGAGTCTCACATAGAATTCCCCCCAGTCCAGACAGGGTACAGCCAGCGTCTGAAGCTGCCCGTCCTCCCGGATGCGGAATAGGCCCCAGTCTTTGTCCCCGTGCGCCATGCTCGGGTAGGCAGCGTCCCTGTTTGAAATCACACGCACGCCATCCTGCAGCAGCTTCCCGAGCGGATCGTCATCGAGACAGGACCAGCGCAGGCGGATGCGGGCGCGCGGATTCGTGAGGCGCGCGCCGAGCGCGAAGGCGTTGATGCCGGCGGGCGTCCCGAAGATGGGGTAATCGGCGATATAGCCGATCTCGTCCTCAGTCGCCATGGCGCCGGCAATTGCGCCGGTGATGAATTTACACTCGTAAGAGCGAGCATAATACATGCGCACACCCGTATAGGGCTGGGAGAGGGAACAGTTGAGTACCTTGACGCCCTTGTGCGCAGCTGCGATCCGCCGACAGTCCTCGATCATGCTCGGGAGCGTCGCGAAAATAAGCTTGGCGCCGCTATCGACAGCCTTCTCCATGGCGGAAAACGGGTCCTCGTCGCCGCTGAACCAGACAGAGGTCTCGACCGCACTGCCCAGCTTCTCTTCAAGACAGAGCCGGCCGTGCTCATGTGCGCGCGTCCATTCGCTCTCCTCCGGTGAAAAACCGTATATAAAGGCGGCATGGATGTGATCCGGCACCGCAGCGCTCAGGATCCTGGAGACAAGACTTTTTTCCTTTGCGTCCGGCTCGGTGGTGAGCTTGATGGGCTCGGAGCCGGCCTGGGCGCTGACGTCCGGCCAGAGTGCCTCAAGCGCTTTTGTCAGCTGCGCGCTCGTCATCTCCTTGAGCTCGCGGAAGCTGTGGATCTCCAGGAAGCTCAGCAGCGCTTCCGCCGGCGTCGCGCCGACGAGCCTGCGCGTCTCAAGTGCCGCGCGGAAATGAGCGTAGCCCGCGGAAAAGCTGCGGCGCTCCTCCGTCGTCCAGACGGCATCGGCCTCCAAGCCGAGCGCGGCCTGCAGCCTGCGGTAACTGCCCGGCTTTTTGAATTCCAGCCCGTACAGGCCGGAAAGGGCATAGAAATCCATGAACTCGTAATACATCAGCACGGCAGGCTCCTCCGTCTTTTCCGGGACGAGGCGAACTACGCTGCCGGGGACGCTGGGTGCATCAAAGCTGCGCAGTACGCTGACGCGCTTGTTGCCCTCTTCGATATAAAACTTGCCGAGATACTCATAGCACTGAACCGGATCGCGGATGCCCTCTTCGAGATGCGCCTCACAGAGCAGCATCCACTTGCTGGCGAATTCCGTGTTTTCTGCGAGCAGCGGCATGAAATTCCCCGCGAGAGCGTTCACGCGCCCGACGGTCTTCGTTCCAACGATCAACTCCGTCGGGATGTCCAGCAGGCCGAGTTTTTCCTGCCGCACGATTTTCACATTTTCCAGCAGTGTGTCCAGCACAAGGGGATAAGGGTTCTCTCCCCTGCCCTGCGCCGCTTTCACATATTTCTGTCCCGCCTTCATGGACTGGACATACTGATTCAGGATCTCCTGGCTCATTGACCTTGCCCTCTCACGATCATCGAAATTGTTTTCTCTCATTCTGCGGGCATACCATATCACAACAGAACGCGAAAAACAAGAACGTTTCTTTGCATTCGGCTTTACAAATGCGCATCGGAATGATACGATAGCGCGGCATTCCTTCGCGGAATGCCAATCACAGAAAGGCAATTCTCAGCATGGGCAACAGAAAAGGAGGCAGGCAGATGACGCTTGACGAAATCGTCAAGCGCTATGGCGTGCCGAAGACGATCATACGTAAATACTTCCCCCGCGGCGAAGTGCGCCGCTTCCGCTCCCGCAAGGGCTTCTTCTGGACACAGGAGGTATGGAGCCAGGCCGCCGTGGAGTCTTCGCTGCTCCTCCCCGAGGTGAAGGAGGCAGTTCAAAAGCGCAGAGCAGAGCTCCTGGAGCTGCAGCAATGCCGCGAAATCACCGCCCTGTTTGCACAGTACTCGCCCGAGGCCTATGTAGAGCGGGCAAGACGCCTGGACAGGCAATTCATCCTGCACGTCGGCCCTACGAACAGCGGCAAGACCTACGACGCCATTGAGGATCTCAAGAAATGGACGCCGGGCACCTATCTCGGCCCGCTGCGTCTGTTGGCACTTGAGATGTACGACAAAATAAACGCCGCCGGCATCCCCTGCACGATGCTCACAGGCGAGGAATACCTCCCCGTCGAGGGTGCGGAAATCATATCCTCCACGATCGAGCTGTGCGACACGCACACGCATTTCAAGACTGCCGTCATTGACGAGGCGCAGCTGATCGCCGATCCCTCGCGCGGCGCGTCCTGGCTACGGGCGATCTGCCTGGTGGACGCAGACGTGGTTCACATCTGTATGGCGCCGGAGGCTCTGAGCTATATCAGCAATCTCGTGCGCAGCTTCGGCACAGAGCCGAAGATCGTACGGCATGAGCGCCTCGCGCCGCTGCGTTACGGCGGCAGCTGCCGGGACTACCGCGACCTGCGGGCGGACGACGCGGTCATCTGTTTTTCGCGCAAAAACGTGCTCGCCACCGCGGCGCTGCTCGAGCGCAGCGGCTTTCGGGCGAGCGTGATCTACGGTGCTCTGCCCCCCGAGGCGCGGCGCAACGAGGTGCGCAAATACCTCAGCGGAGAAACCGATATCGTCGTCGCGACCGACGCCATCGGCATGGGGATCTCCCTGCCGATCCGCCGCGTCGTATTCGCGGAGACGGAGAAATTCGACGGCAGGCAGTTCCGCGCACTCTCGACCGCGGAGATCAACCAGATCGGCGGACGCGCAGGGCGCTACGGCATGCACGAGAAGGGCGAGGTACTGGTGCTCGGGGACGATCCCATCATCGGCAACAAGCTCGGCCAGAGCGTACGCGCGCTCAAGGCCTCCTGCATCGCCTTCCCGCGCGAGGTGCTCGCGACAGACTACCCGCTGCGGCTGCTGCTCAAAACCTGGCAGGCCCTGCCGGGCAGCGGCGCCTTTCTGCGCGAGGACATGAGCGAAGCGCTGACGCTGCTCTCACGCCTGCGGGGCTTCTCCGTTGAGGAGCAGAAGGAGCTCTGCTTCGACCTTATTACCTGCCCGGTCGACACGCGCAACGACGAGCTGGTGCGCTATTGGGCCGACTGCGCCCGTGCCATCCTGCGCGGCAGAAAAATCCCCTACCCTCCCTTCGGAACAAAAACGCTGCTTGACTGCGAGCTGCAGTACAAGGCCTTCGACATTCATCATCAGCTGCTCCGGCGCATCGGTCGGCCGGACGACTGCAGCGCACAGCGCAGAGCGATCTGCGAGCGCATCGCGGAGCTCATGCGGCAGAGCAAGGAAGAATTCATTCGCCACTGCAGGGTGTGCGGTAAGGAGCTGCCGCTCGGCAGCGTCTCCAATCTCTGTGACGCCTGCTATCTCGCCCAGGGCATGTCCGGCCGGATCTGAGTATAGCTATGCGTACACGGGGATCCTCCCGAAGAGGATCCCCGTGTACTTTTCATACCGTTTCTGTCACGACCTGGACATGGCTGCCGCCGCTGCGATCCTTGGTAACGAGGATCTTTTTGTCCATGCGGCTCTTGAGTTCGGCCACATGGGAGATGATACCTACCAGGCGCTCGCCCTCCGTGAGGTCGTAGAGTGCGTCGATCGCCACTCTCAGCGTATCCTCGTCAAGCGAGCCAAAGCCCTCGTCCACAAACATCGTGTCGAGCCGAATGCCGCCGGAGCTCGCCTGGATCTCGTCTGAGAGACCGAGCGCGAGCGCGAGCGAGGCCAGGAAGGATTCTCCTCCCGAGAGGGTCTTGACGCTGCGGGTGCTGCCGTTGTAATGGTCTATCACGTCGAGATCCAGGCCGATTTGCCCGCGGTTCCCGGCGCCGTCCTCGCGCCGCGTGAGCTGATACTGGCCTCCGCTCATGCGCTGTAAACGAAGATTCGCGCGCTCCAGGATGCGATCGAAATAGGTCATCTGGATATAGGTCTCAAGGCGGATCTTGTCCCTCCCGCGGATTTTACCGTTGACGGTTACGGAGAGATCCTCCATCCAGCGGTACTCCTCGTCGAGCGCGGCGAGGTCATGCTGCCGCAGCCGGATGCTCTCCTGCGCACTGCGGTTAACGGTGATGCGGCTGTGCAGCTCGCGCTGCTGCGTGGTCAGCTGACGGCGTCGTTCGCTCAGCTCCGTCTGGCGCGCCAGCTCTCGTTCCCGGTCGAAGCCCGGAGCAGAAGCGCACTGCTCGCGCAGCTGACCGACGCGGCCAAGGAGCTCGGCCAGGCTCTGGCGGCTGCGCTCCTGTGCGCGGCGGGCCGCCTCAATGGCGGCGTTGATAGCATCCTGCTCCGACCGAAGGCGCAGGATCTCGCCCTTGGCCGCCTGTTCGTCGGGATAGGGAAGGCGCCGGTCGAGCGCTTCCCGCTCCTCGTGCAGCGCAGTATTGCGTGCCTGATCCGTTGCAAGCGCGGCCTTCTCTGCATGAAGGCTTTCCTCAAGCTCGCGCAGCAGCTGCTCCTGTTTCGGGAGCTGTGCGTCGAGTGCGTCTTTTTCGTGGAGCTTCTGTTCCTCGTCGAGGATTTCCAGGGTCAGCCGCCTTATATCGTATGCAAGTGTGCGCCGCTCCGATGCAGCGCGGTCTGCCGCCTCTGTGAGCGCGCAGTCCGGCAGCAAGGAAGAGAGCGCTGTTTCCGCCTCTTCTCTCCTGGCGTCCCGCTGCGTCAGCGCAGCGCGCGCCTCAAGGCTCGCATTGGCCGCGTCGCGTTCTGCGTCCTCCGCGCGTTTTTTCTCCTTCTGCAGCTGTGCCTCCGTCGGCGCGTCGGCGGATTTCCGTGCGGGACGCGGGTGATCCGTCGCGCCGCAGACCGGGCATGGCGCGCCGGGCTGCAGCCCTTCCGCGAGGATGCCGGCCTGCTCGGAGAGGAAGGCATGGTTAAGACGCTCATAGCTCTCACGAAGCCGCACGGCGTCGCGCTGCAGGGCGACGAAGCTGTCCTGCCGCCGGGCAACGTTCTGCTCGCAGCTTTGCAGCAGCTGCAGGCTCTTCAGCAGCGCGGCAAGCTGCGCGTCGCGCGCGCAGAGCGTTTCCTTCTCTCTCTGCATGCGCTCCTTTTGTGCTCCGGCGTTTTCAAGCTGAGCGCGTCTCAAGCGGTCCGCCGAAAGCTTTTCCCGACCTTCCGAAAGCACGCGTTCCTTCCTCAGGATGGCATCCTCCGCGGCAGCGATACGTTTTTGCAGCGTCAGTTCTTCCGCGCGCAGCTCCTCCCGGCGAATATAGCCGGGGAGCTCCGCGTTCAATGCCGCGGCCTCTGCGCCCAGGCGTTCCCACGCGGGCTTGCGCGCTTCCTCGCAGCGAAGCCTTTCCTCGTCCGCTCCCGCCTTGGCGCGGCTCTGCTCCAGTTCACGCTCCGCAGCAGAGAGCGCCATCTCCCGCTGCTCCTGATCGGCAAGCAGGCGCAGATGCTCGTTCGTCTCAGCCAGAGTCTTGTCCGTCTCTTCCTCGCAAACGTCAAGCTCTCTGCTCATAGCCTCATCCGCCTCTATGAATGCTCCGATGAGCTCAAGGCCGCGTTCCGTCGGCATTTCGCCGCGCAGCACCTGCGCAAATTGATCCGCGTACAGATCGCCCGGGGGCACCTTTACGCCGCGCAGAAACTGCTCCGCGCTGCGCTGCGCCTCCTCCCTGCGTTTCGACACGTCTTCCGCAGCGCGGTACACGCGCTCCTGGAAGCTCTGATAGAGACCGGTTTTGAAGATTTCACGGAAAATCTCCTGCCTTGAGGAAGTATCGGCAAGCAGGAGCTTGAGAAAGTCCCCCTGTGCGATCATTGCGACCTGGGAGAATTGCTCCCGGTCGAGCCCAATCAGCTCACGCACGGCCTGGTCGACCTCTCGCAGCTTGGTCACGGATGGGCGATCCGGAAAGACGAGCTCCGCCTCCGCGCTCTGGCGGCTCGTGCCCTCGCCGCGTTTTTTCGGGCGCTCGTATTCCGGGCTGCGGATCAGCGTATAGGTCTTGCCGCCCACCTCAAATACGAGCTCTACTCTGGTGGGGGTCTCAGCCTCCGCGTATTTGGAACGGAGCATGCCCGACTCGCGGTTCTCGCCGCTGGGCTTTCCGTAGAGTGCAAAGGTGATCGCGTCAAAGATCGTCGTTTTACCGGCGCCGGTGTCGCCGGTGATGAGATAGAGGCCGCTCCTGCCGAGCTTGTCAAACTCGATGCAGACCTCGCCCGCGTAGGGGCCGAAGGCGGACATAGTCAATTTGATCGGTCTCATGTTCTGTCCTCCCAGATCTCTTCCATCAAACGCCGTGAATACTCTCGTTGCTGTTCGCTCATCGGCCGCTCATTCTGCGCGAGGAAAAACTCCTCGAGCAGTTCCAGCGGCGTCTTGCGTTCCTGCTCCTGAGCCGCGCGCAGCGAGCCGCTCGCACGGGTACGGGCGTTGTCGTAGCTGAGCGTGAGAAGGTTGGGGTAATCCTGCCGCAGCCGCGCAACCGCCTCCGGCACATCCTCCTCGTCGGTGAGCGTGAGAGCATACAGATCCCCGCGATTTTGCCGCTCAACAAAACCGCGGTCCGTAAGCTCTGCGAAGCTGCCCCGCAGCTGCCGCAGTTCGCGCAGCGGCGTGAGCGCAACGGTGCGCACGCTAAGCTCGCCAGGCTCGCCCAGCTCCACGATGGTCACGGATTTCTCCTGGCCGCATTCCGAGAAGGAATACTTGAGCGGGGTGCCGCAATAGCGCAGGCGCTGCGTGCCTATGTTCTGGGGGCCGTGAATATGCCCCAGCGCTACGTAATCAAAGCCGTCGAACACCGAGGCGTCCACATTGTCGAGCCCGCCGACCGAACGCTCCTCAGACTCCGAGCGCTCCGCGCCGGTGACGAACTGGTGCGCCACGAGCACCCTGCGCCATCCGGGCTCGGCAGGCAGCCGCGAAAGCGCGGCGCGAAGCGCATCGGTATAGCTTTCGATCTTTTCCTCGGGGCAGCAGCGGCGGACATGCGTAGGCTTAACAAAAGGCAGCATATAAACCGCCACAACGCCGTGCTCGTCCTGCAGCAGCGTCGGCTCCACGCGCCCGTCATAGACCGGCGAAAGATGAATCCCGCCGCGCAGCATGACACGCCTGCCGAAGGCGATACGCTCCGGTGAATCGTGGTTGCCGCTGATGACGAAGGTCTCCAGTCCGCGCTCCGAGAGCGCGCAGAGGAAATCGTCAAAGAGCTGGACAGCCTCCGCGGAAGGAATCGCCTTGTCGTAGATATCCCCCGCGATCAGGACAGCGTCCGGCTGCTCCCTGTCCAGGACGCTGAGAATCTGGCGCAGGATATGCCGCTGATCCTCCATTAAGCTCATTTCATTGAGCCGCTTTCCCAGGTGCAGATCCGAAAGGTGCGCGAGCTTCATCTGCATCCCTCCTGTTTCTGTTTATGTATAGTATTATACCAAACAATTCGGCGGTACACAAGCATCTGCGTCGATTGAGAGGACAGGGCTTTACGAAATGCGTCAAAAAGCGTATACTGTGAGCGAATCCACCCGAATAAGGAGTTTTCTCCATGGAAATGAACTATTGCATGCAGTGCGGCGCAAAGCTTGAGATGCGCGACCACAAGGAGGAGGGCGTCGTTCCCTATTGCCCGCAATGCGGGCAATACCGCTGGCCCGTCTTCAACACTGCCGTAAGCATGATCGTCAGGGATGAGGCGCTCTCCCGCATTCTTCTGATCCGTCAGTACGGCCGCCCGTTCTATGTGCTTGTTGCAGGTTATGTAAACCACGGCGAGGACGCCGAGGACGCGGCGGCACGCGAGGTCTGCGAGGAGCTCGGCATGACTGTGACGAGTGCAAAGTTCAACCACAGCCATTATTTTGCTCCCAGCAATACCCTGATGCTGAACTTCACCGTCACCGTGCGCGAGGCGGAGCCGCACCCCAACAGCGAAGTTGACGACTGTGCCTGGTTCAGCCCCGACGAGGCGCGGCAGAACATCAAGCCTCACAGCCTGGCCGGCGCGTTTCTGCGCGGATATCTGGACGGGAAGTATGACTTTGAAGCCTGAGGAGGACGCCATGAAACGACTTCTTTCCCTTGTGCTCTGCCTGCTGCTGCTTTTGCCGTTTGCCCCGGCGGCGGCAGCCGAGGATGGGCCGAAGCTCTTCTCCCTCGCTGTGCGCGTGGGTGAGAGTGTGACGCCGGTACGGGCCTATGAGTGCTCCTACCCCGGGAATGTCTATCTCTCGCTGTCCGATCTCTCGGCGGCGCTCAACGGCAGTGCAAAGCAATACAGCATCCAGAAGACCTACTCCGGCGGCGCGGAGGTCTTCGCCATCTGGACAGGCGAAGCGGCCAAAGCGCCCTCAGCCGCAGGCGAGGTCTCTTCCCTGCGCCCCATCGCCTTCGACCTGCCGCTCAAGCGCAGCCGCATCTTTTTTAACAATACCGACCGGCGCTATTACACCTTCCGCGAGGGGGACGAGCTGTACATGAGCCTGATCGACGTGCAGCTGATGCTCAACGTGCCCGCAGCCTGGGACGGCGGCGTGCTGGTCTTTTATCCCGAGGAGAGCTTTCACCCGGACTTTGATGCGCTGAAAGCCGCGGGATACTTCGATGAGATCGGCTCCATCGTGATCGGGGATATCGACACGGGACGCTACCTCACCAACATCCGCGGCAGCCGCAGCCTCCCGATCGCCTCCCTCACAAAGCTCATGAGTTATCTGCTCATCGCGGAGGCCATGGAGGCCGACGGACTCAGCGAACAGGCTCCTATCACGATCTCCGAAAACGCGGCAGCGCTCTCCCGCTCGGCCGACGGCATGGTGCTGCTCAAGGCAGGCAAGCAGGTTCCCCTCGGAGAGTTGATCGACGCGACCATGCTCGCCTCGAGCAACGAGAGCTGCCTAGCAATCGCCGAAGCGCTGTTCGGCTCGGAGGAGGCCTTTGTTGCGCGGATGAACGAGCGCGCGCAAGAGCTTATGCTTCGCACCGCGAACTTCTACACCTGCCACGGTCTCCCCTCCTATAACGAGGGCACAGTGGTCGCAAAGCGCCAGAACCATATGAGCGCCATCGACCTCTTCCGTCTGACGCGTTTTCTCGTCTCGGAGCATCCGGAGATCTATTCCGTGACACAGCAGTACTACTGCAGCATGCCCACGCTCGACTATAACTCCGCAAATTCCAATCCTCTGGTCTTCAATCTCCCCGGCGTGAACGGCCTCAAGACCGGCTCGACCAACCGCGCGGGCTTTTGTCTGGTAGCGACGCTGCCCGTGACTGCAGGAAACGAGACGCACACGATCTGCCTGGTGCTGCTCGGCGCGGAGGATCCGTCTCTCCGCGGTCAGGCGGCCGAGATCCTGCTGCGCTGCGCTGCGGAGCACTACGCGCAGAACGGCTTTTGAACCGCCATATCTCCCGGGCGGAACGCTCCATCAATTAATCCTTGAATAAATTAGCACATCAATAAGCAAGCGGCAACAGCGCCGCGGTGAGGAAAGCCCTCGCCGCGGCGCTGTTGCGTATTTGCATTTGCATCACAGCGTCTTTTCGAAGACGCCGTTTTTGTCCTCATAACCCATTTTCTGCAGGAAGGGCAGGTGCTTCTCCTCGGCGCCGCTGTAACGCAGCAGCTTCAGACCCTCGCTCGGCAGATGCTCAAGCAGATAGCGGCCAACGGAGGCGTCCCGGTACACGGGCGTGGTGTAATCAAGCGCGATGTCCAGCACGCCGTCCTTCTCCCTGCCGAGCAGCAGACCGGCAGGCTCCGCGCCATGGCAGACGAGAAAAGCGCGGTTCGCGTCGGCCGGACGGATCTCACGGCCGGGGAAACAGGCGGCAATATCCTTGCCGTAGTCATCCAGGAAGAAGCGCACGAAGCTCTCCCCCGGCTCGAGCTGCACGAGCTTGTAGTTCGGCTCGCTGTTGCGCAGCTTCCAGAGATAATAGAGATTGATGCACACGAGGGCGACGTTCATGATCGCCGTGGGATAGGAATGGATGATAAAAGCATAGGTGGAGAAAATGACGCCGCCTATGGTGTTGATGACGCGCAGCTTCACAACCGAGCTCATCAGGAACGACACCAGCACCAGCGCAGAGCCCAGATAGCCGATGGCTTCGATCAGATTCGTGTTCATGGTTCCTCTTCCTTTCCGTAAAATATCAACTGTGCGTGAGATTCCCGAGCAGCCCGATGATGTTGTCGTTGATCGTGCCGGTGAGTACGCCGTTGTAATTGCAGAGGAAGGTGCCGGTGATGAGGATCATCATGGCCTCCGCCTCCTGTTTGCCCGCCGCTTCACCGTAGACGGCGACGAGGCATTGCTCCATCGTCTCGCGCCACTCCTTGAATTCCGCGCGCACCAGCTCTGCAACCTCAGGATTGTAATGCGTAAGAACATAGGTCTGCGTGGTGGCGTTGGGGCGGATCTCCCCCTCTTTGCCGTTGGCGACATATGCCATGAAGGCGTTCATGTAGGCGAGATTGCTCTCATAGTCTCGCCGGTCGTGCTCGAAAAACCAGGCCTTGCACTTTTCCGTCATAAAGTCCTTGGTATAGCGCACGTAGTTGACGATCAGATCGTCGCGGCTGTCAAAGTAGTTGAGGAGGTTCGCGTGCGACATGCCGGCCTCGGCTGCGATATCGCGCAGGGAGACCTTTGTCAGGGGCTTTTTTTCGATGCAGCGCTGGAAGGCCATCAGAATCTCCAGACGCATGGCGTCCTTATCAACGATCAGGGGCATGGGATCACCTCTCTGCATAGTTTAGCACGCATTTCCGCCCCGGTCAATGCAGCAAACGAGTCCGCGGACAAGCATTCTATATTGCACGCTTGATAGGAAAGCCGTAGCATTTCGTCCGCGTTCTGCCAATGGGCTGTTGACATTTTTCTGACCAAATGGTAGATTATATTTTGAAAGAAGGGGTCTGCTTGAAACTCCATATTCTGCGCTGCGGGACGATGCGCGTGTCCGAGACGATCCCTTTCGGCGACGCCGTCAGTCTCGCCAATACACGCAGGCAGCTGCTCACGCCGGACAGCAAGCGCGTGACGCTGCCGAACTTCTGCTATCTTCTTGAGCATCCGCAGGGCCTCTATTTGATTGACACCGGCTGGTGCCGCGAGATCAGTCCTAAGGGCAGCTATGACGCAAGGGCAGTGAGATCCGTCCTCCCCGCCCCGCTCGCCGCGCTCTATCATCCGCAAGTGGAGGAGTGCATGACGGCGCGGGAGCAGCTTGCCGCCATGGGCATCTGCCCGGAGGATCTTGCCGGCGTGCTCATTACGCACCTGGACGCCGACAACACCGCCGGTCTCCGCTCCCTGCGCGGCGCAAAGCGCATCATATTGCCGGAGGACGAATATTTCTGGGCCTGCCGCACGGTATACAAGGCTCGTCAGCCCTGGAGCCTCTGGGAGGATCTGCCGATCGAGCGCATATACTACCGCGGTTCCCCGCTGGGTCCGAACCGCTGGGCTTTCGACCTGCTGGGCGACGAGAGTATCACGATGGTGAATGTCCCCGGGCATACCGACGGCATGGCCGCCGTGATCCTGCGGCACGGAAGCAGCTTCGTGCTGCTCTGCTCCGACGCCGCCTTCTCCCCGCGCAACTGGCGCGAGGGGATCGCGCCGGGCTTCGGCTTTGACCGGAAAAAGATGATGGTCGGTCTGGAATGGATCGCGCAAATGGAGCGGGAGCCCGGCTGTGCCGCCGTTCTCTGCAGTCACGACCCCGCCGTCACCGCAAAAATGATTGAATTCTAACGATAGCCTTCAAGTCCTTCAAAGCCGCCGAAGGCATGAACAAGCCCCGAGGGCCGGAAAGCTTTGACTGTCAAAGTCTTTTCGATGTCCCACGGGGCATGTTTTTCATCCTGTTCATTGCCGGGATCAGAAGAGATCCAGCGAGGAGCTGAGATAGAGCTTTTCCCTCACGGTCAGGCGGTATTCCGGTCTTACGAGATAATACAGCAGGAATTCAAGGAGCAGCGCGCTGCCGAGACCGCGGCCCTCGAGCTTGAAATTGGAAAAGCCCATCGGCTGATAGATCGTCCGGATCTCCTCCGGGTCGATAAAGCCGGGGTTTTTCATTGCCCGGGAAAAGAGGTAGCCCTCTGACGCGCCGGGCGCGCGGCAGATATGCGCTTCGCCCTCCTCCCCCAGCGCGAGACGGCTCACGCTCTCATAGCAGGCCTTCCGATCTGCGCACGAGAAGGAACAACACTCGTTGCAGAGGAATTCCACCTTGTCCTTCTGCGCCTGCGGCAGTGCATACAGGCGGCTCAGCTGCTTGTTCAGGCGGAAATCAGGCACGACGCATGCAAACTCCTCCCTCTCGAGTTCCGCAGCAAGCTCCTCCCAGCGGGTGAGCGTCTTGGTTGTGGAGGAAATGAAGCAAAAGCCGGGATAGCGCCTGCGCAGATAGTCGAGCAGCAGCTCCGAATGGACGATGACGCCGTTCTTAGCGCCGCCGTTGTGCTCAAACAGTGCACAGAGCGCGTTGCAGCGCTCGTCCGCCAGATGCTCGCTGCGCAGGAGCGAGTTGCTGAACGTGAGTCTTGCGGAGAGGCCGTATTCGCGCATCAGTGCAGCGACCTCGTGCGCATCGTCCTGTCCGCAGCCGACGCGGCCGCCGCCCCAGAGGCAGTCCCCCGGTGCGCCGTAGATCGAGGCGATCTCGCAGTCGGCGCGGAAGTATTCCCGGTGCTCGCGCCAAAGCGGCAGGAACGCCTTGTAGAATTCCGTGAACTCGAACAGCCCCGGGAGATGAAAGCGGGCCGGAGTGCGAATTTGACAGGTTTGGCTCATGGTATCTTCCTCCTGACTTGGCAGGGTATGAGATTGCTTCCGATTATAGCAGAAATCTCCGCGCGGCGAAAGATTTCTCATGACAATCCCCTTTCTGTCTGCTACAATATGGATTGCAAACATGCGTATTGCCATGAATCTGATGCCTGCGAAAAGGATGTGGAGAAATGGACGCAGAATTGATCAAAACGCTCTCTGAAATCACACCGGAGGAGCAGGCCATTCTGAACGGCAGCGGAAAGATCGACCGCTCGCTGTATATCGACGGCAGCGGCACGAAGATCAGCGCCTCCCGTCTGCTCTCTGCGGGAAAGCTCATCACCCTCCGTCCGCACACGCGATTTATCGCCTTCCCCGCCCACAGCCACGATTATGTGGAGATGGTCTATATGGTCTCCGGTTCCACCGTGCACCGCATCAACGGCCAGCGCGTCGAACTCAAGGCCGGCGAGCTGCTGCTGCTCAGCCAGACCGCCGTGCAGGAGATCGACTGCGCGGGAGAGGGCGACGTGGCGGTAAACTTCATCGTGCTGCCGCAGTTTTTCACCACAACGCTCTCCGCTCTCGGAGAGGAGGAGACGCCTCTTCGGCGCTTCCTGGTAGACTGTCTGTGCGGCGACCGCGCCGCCGAGGGCTTCCTCCACTTCCGGGTCGCGGAGGTACGAGCCGTGCAGAATCTGGTGGAAAACCTGATCCTCACACTGTTGGAATCGAGCAGCGTTAAGCGCAGGCTTGCGCAGATGACCATGACTACGCTCTTCCTCGAACTCATGAACCACGCGGAAATGCTGCACTACACAGAGGACGAGGACGCGATCGCGGTGCAGATCCTCCGCTATATCGAGCGAAAATATGCGCACGGAACGCTTGCAGAGGCAGCGGAGGAGCTGCATTACGACGAGGCCTGGCTCTCCCGGCAGATCAAGCGTCAGACGGGCAAGACCTTCACCGCGCTCATGCAGGAAAAACGTCTCGCGCAGGCGGCGTTTCTGCTGCGCAGCACAGACCGGCAGGTCGGTGAGATTGCGCTCGCCGTAGGCTACGAAAACACCAGCTTTTTCCACCGCCTGTTTCTGAGCGCTTACGGCTGCTCGCCAAAGCATTACAGAGATGCGGGATAATGCATGACGCAAAACACGGAGGATCCGAAACTGGATTCTCCGTGTTTTTCTATCTGCATGACAGGCGGGCGGTATTCCCCGCTCACATGCTCTCCGGTGCGGAGACGCCGAGCAGCTTGAGGGCGTTCTGCAGGGTGATCCGCGCCGCGGAAATGAGGCCGAGACGCTCGTTGGTGAGCGCAAGGTCATCGGGATTATAAACCTTGGTGCTGTTATAATAGCTGTGGAAAATCTTGACCATGCTGAGGATATAGTCCGCGAGCTTGTTGGGCTTGCGCAGCGCCGCATCGTTCGCGACCTCCGCCGGGAACTCGCCAATCATCTTGAGCAGCTGCAGCTCCTTTTCGTCCGTCAGGCGCTCGTAGCTCTCGGCGCGCACGAAGGCGGGCATCTTGGGGTTGCGGAGGATGGAGCACATGCGGGAATGCGCGTACTGCGCATAGTAGACAGGGTTGTTGTTGTCCTTGGAGCGGGCGAGCTTGAGATCGAGATCCATGTGAGTGGACACGTCCTTGGATGAGAAGAACCAGCGGGCCGCGTCCACGCCGATATCGTCGCAGAGTTCGCGGATGGTGATGGCGTTTCCGGTGCGCTTGGACATCTTGACTTCCTTCCCGTCCTCGACCATGCGCACCATCTGGATCAGATCGACGGAGAGGGTGTCGTCCGGGTAGCCGAGCGCCTTTAGCGCGGCCTTCATGCGCAGCACATAGGAGTGGTGATCCGCGCCCCAGAGATCGACGAGCCTGGGATAGCCCCGCTCTACCTTGTGGACGTGGTTGGCGATGTCGGGCGTGAGATAGGAGAGCGTACCGTCGCTCTTGCGCAGGACGCGGTCCTTCTCGTCGCCGAATTCGGTGCTGCGGAACCAGAGCGCGCCGTCCTGCTCGTAGGTCAGACCCTTTTCGGCCATGCGCGCGAGCACCTCGCGGATGCGCTTTTTGTCGTCCTCATAGAAATAGGTCTCGTGCATCCAGGACTGGATCTTCACGCCGTAGAGCGCGAGATCCTGCTCGATTTTTTTCAGCTCACGGGTCTTGCCCTCGAGCATGAAGTATTCCAGGCGCTCCTTCGGGTCGGCCGTGAGCCACTTGTCGCCGTCTTTTTCGGCGATCTCTGCGGCGATCTTCTTCACGTCCTCGGCATGATAGCCGTTCTCCGGCAGCGGGTAGTCCTGCCCGAAGTACTCAAAATAGCGTGCGGTCAGAGATTCGCCCAGCATGACGATCTGGTTGCCGGCGTCGTTGACATAGTACTCGCGCAGAACCTCGTAGCCGCTCGCCTCCATCAGACGACAGATACTGTCGCCCCAGGCGGCGTTGCGGGCATGTCCGCAGTGGAGCTCGCCCGTGGGATTGGCCGAAACCCACTCGACCAGCACCTTCTGACCCTTGCCGGACTCGTTTCTGCCATAGCTCTCCCCGGCGTCGAGGACGCTGTTGATGAGCGCGGTGAAGGCGCCGCTCTTGAGGCGGAAGTTGATAAAGCCGGGGCGCGCCACGGTTACGGATTCGGCCTCGGGCAACAGCTCCTGCAGCTTTTGGGCGAGGGGCTCCGCGATGTCCATAGGATTGCGGCGCAGCGTGCGGGAGAGCTTCATCGCAGCGTTGGTTGCATAGTCCCCGAGCTTGGGGTCCTTCGGTGTCTCCACGACGAAATCAAGTCCCTCGGTGTCGAGCTCGTATACGGAGCGGACGGCGGCATGCACCGCGTCCAGGATCCTGGCGTCAAAAGAATTCATAGCTGTGCGTTCCTTCCTGTCAGTTTCAAACACAATGCTGTTACTATATCACGAATTGGAAAATGTGCAAGACTCAAATCGGGCCGGGCTCGACGAAAGACGCCGCCAGGCCGCAATGCTCATTTATCGCGTCCGCGGCGGCGGCCTGTGCGGCCGGTCTCGCTTCCGTCGGCCTTCTGCAGCGTAACGCTCGCGCGAAACTGTGTGGGCGTCATGGCTTTGATCTTGAGAAAATTGAGATTGAAGGTCTTGATATTCCGATAGCCGACCTCCACCGCCACGTCAAGGATCAGAAAGTCCGTCGAGGCCAGCAGCTCACAGGCGCGGTTGATGCGCACCTCGTGCAGCAGCGCGTCGAAGCTCCTTCCAGCGTAGTACAGCAGCAGGCGGTTCATCTCCGTGACCGACACGCCGAAGCGCTCCGCCGCACGTCCCGCCGAGAGCGTCTCGTCGGAGTAGTTTTGCAGAACATACTCCGCCAGGGCAAGAGCGGTGGCTTTCTCAGAGTGGTCGGAGCGTCCGCGGGTCTTGGCATAAATGCGGCGGTAGTTCATCGGCGTGACCTCCATCTCGGCGACAAAGTGCCTGGAGAGATGCGAGGCGTCCACGAAGCCGACAAGTCGGGCGATTTCGTTGAGCGTGAGCTCCGTATAGAGCAGGTAATCTGCCGCTTTTTCCACACGGATCCCGCTCAGCAGGCGCTTGAAGGTCGTGCCGGTGAGCTTGGAGATCTGCCTGCTGAGGGCGGATTCGGAGAGGAAGAACAGCTCCGCCGTGCCGGCGAGCGTGAGCTTTTCGCCGGAATGGGTATAGAGATACCGCAGGATGGCACGCCCCTCCCCTGCCGCTTCTGCGGGAACCTCTGCACGCAGATCATCGGCAAAACGCCGATAGAGAATCATCAGCTCGATGAGCTTTTCCGCAGCGTACAGCCGCCCCATGGGCTTTTCCGGGACACTCTCCCGTGCGGAGGCCACGCCGAATTCCTCCCGGATCTCGCCCAGAAGGCGCTCGATGGCAGCGCTCTGCGCCTCGTCGAGCAAGACGGCGGGCCGCAGCGTAAGGAAGCGCAGCAGCTCCGTCCCCTCCTCCTCTGCGCCGGGCACAGCCTTCAGCACAGCCTCAAGATAGGAGTAATTATATATCACCTTTTCAAAGCTCAGCGCCTCGGAGACCTCGGTGACCTCAGTGATCTGCCAGGGCGAGATGGCGACGAGAGTGCCGGGATGGATCGGCTGCGGTTTGCCGTCGATCTCAAGCACGCCCTCGCCTCGCCGGAAAAACCAGAAGCGCGCGGCCTGGTGGATGAGCGGGCGCGTCGGCGCCTGGATCGCCTCATAGTCGAAGGAGCAGAGCAGCGCCGGGTCGCTCTCGGACGCCCGGTTCTCCTGCAAAGCAGCCGGTTTTGTCATGGGGAGTTCCTCCGCAGCAAAGCAATCGTTGATTCAAAAAAAGCGCGAAAAAAACAGCTGCCTCTATTTTAGCACGAAGGCAGCTGTTTTTCAATTGATTCTTACTCTGCCTGGATCACGGGATCATTCAGCGCGGATCACGGTGCCGGTCTTCCCTTCCAGCGCCTCGGCTGCGCGGGCAAGCGAGGTGATGAGCGCGGTGCTCCCGGGGCAGGCGCGCACGAAATCCAGGCAGCTTTCCACCTTTGGGAGCATGCTGCCGGGAGCAAACTGCCCCTCGGCGATGAAGCGCTCGCAGTCGTCCAGGGTCATTTCCGCAAGCTCACGCTGATTGGGCTTGCCGTAGTTTACGCATACGCGGTCGACCGCGGTGAGGATAATGAGGCGGTCTGCGCGGATCTCACGCGCGAGCAGCGCGGAGGCGCGATCCTTGTCTATGACGGCGGGGACGCCGCAGAGTCCCTCTTCTGTCTCCACAACGGGGATACCGCCGCCGCCGACCGTAATGACAACGTCGCCGGAAGCAATAAGCTGCTGCACGACGCCGAGCTCCACGATGCGCTGCGGGATCGGGGACGGGACTACGCGGCGGTAGCCGCGCCCGGCGTCCTCAACAAAGGTAAACCCCTTCTCCGCCGCGATGTTCTCAGCCTCTTCCCTGGTGTAGAAGCTGCCGACAGGCTTGGTGGGATGCGCAAAGCCCGGGTCGCTTTGATCGACGACGACCTCCGTCACCACCGTGGCAACCTCTCGGACGATTCCACGGCGACGCAGCTCGTTCTGCAGCGCCTGCTGCAGATGATAGCCGATATAGCCCTGGGTCATGGCGCCGCATTCGGGAAAGGGCATGAAGGGCGTGCCGCCGCCCTTCTGCGAGGAATACTCCATGGCGAGATTGATCATGCCGACCTGCGGGCCGTTACCGTGGCCGATCACGAGTTCAAAGCCCTTCTCAACCAGATCCGCCAGCGAGACGGCAGTGCCGCGCACGAGCTCACGCTGCTGTTCGGGCGTATTGCCCAGAGCGTTGCCGCCCAGGGCTACGACGATTCTTTCCGGCATGGCAGCTTACTTCAGCGTGGCGTAGAGGATGGCCTTGATGGAGTGCATGCGGTTCTCGGCCTCATCGAACTGGCGGGCCTGGGTGCCGAGGAACACGTCGTCCGTGACTTCCATGGCCTCAAGGCCGAACTTCTGATAGATGTCCTCGCCCACGGCGGTCTCGCGGTCATGATAGGAGGGCAGGCAGTGCATGAAGATGGCGGTGGGCTTTGCCAGCGCCATGAGCTCTTTGTTGATCTGGTAGGGGCGCAGCAGCTCAATGCGCTTGGCCCAGATCTCGTCGGGCTCGCCCATGGAGACCCAGATATCGGTATAGAGCACGTCGCAGTCCTTTGCGCCCTGAGCGGGATCGTCGGTGAACTCGAGCACGGCGCCGGTCTCTTTGGCGATCTCGCGGCACTTGGCGATGAGCTTCTCGTCGGGCTGGTTCTCCTTGGGGGCACAGGCGCAGTAGTGCATACCGAGCTTGGAGCAGACGACCATGAGGGAGTTGGCCACGTTGTTGCGGGCGTCGCCGAAGAAGGTGAGCTTGCGGCCGCGCTCATCTCCGAACTCCTCGCGGACGGTAAGGATGTCTGCGATCATCTGGGTAGGATGGAAGTCATCCGTCAGGCCGTTCCACACGGGAACACCGGAGTATTTGGCGAGATCCTCGACTACGGACTGCTTGTAGCCGCGGTACTCGATGCCGTCGAACATCCTGCCGAGCACCTTGGCAGTGTCAGCGAGGGACTCCTTCTTGCCCATCTGGGACGATTTGGAGTCGAGGAAGGTGACGCCCATGCCGAGGTCACGCGCGCCGACCTCGAAGGCGCAGCGGGTGCGGGTGGAGGTCTTCTCGAAGAGCAGGACAATCTGCTTGTCGCTGAGCCACTTGTGTTCCACGCCGGCCATTTTCAGGCGCTTGAATTCTGCGGACAGGTCCAGCAGATAGCGGATCTCCGCCGGGCTGTAATCGAGCAGGGTGAGAAAGCTTCTGCCTCTGATGTTGACTCCCATGATGTGTTCCTCCTGTAATAGATATGTTGAGTTTGGTTTCTTTTGCTTCAGACGTCGCGCACGAGCGGCATGGACATGCAGCGCGGGCCGCCGCGGCCCCTGCTGAGCTCCGCAGAGGGGATCTCCAGGACAGTGAGGCCCTTTTCGCGGAGAATGTCGTTGGTGATCTGGTTGCGCTGGTAGACGATGATCTTGCCCGGCTCAAGGCAGAGCGTGTTGGAGCCGTCGTTCCACTGCTCGCGCGCCGAGGCGATCATGTCGTCCCCGCCGCAGCGGATGAGCTCCACCTTGTCGACCCGCGCGTAGTACTCCAGCAGGTGCTCCAGATCGGCGTCGATGCGGCGGATACGCAGATCGGCGGGATCGCGCTTGCCGGGCGTGATCTCATAGACGCTGAGCGGGCCGAGGATTGCCGGGTGGATCGTGAACTTATCGTAATCCACCTGAGTGAAGACCGTGTCGAGATGCATGAACGCGCGGCAACGCGGGATATCAAAGGCCAGCACCGTGCGGATCTGCGCGTCGGGGTCGCTGAACAGAGCGCGGGCGGCCCGCTCCACGCCGTCGGGGCTGGTGCGCTCCGAGAGACCGATGGCCAGGGTGTCCTCCGTGAGGTTCAGCACGTCGCCGCCCTCGATGGAGCCATGGAAGGAGCGGTCGTAGTAGCGCGTGATCTTGCCGGCGAAGTCCGGGTGATAGCGGAAGATATAGTCCGCATAGATGGTCTCGCGGCGGCGTGTCGAAAAATGCATGCGGTTGAGCAGGATCCCGTCGCCCACGGAGGCGAACGGGTCACGCGTGAAATAGAGGTTCGGCATCGGGGCGACAACAAGATCGTCCGGCGGGGCGATGCGGTCCTCGAGAGAATAGGCGTGCGTAGCGCTGCCCATCTCGCGCAGCGTGATGCCCTCCATCGTCTTCTCGACGAGAGCCTTGCCGGCATAACGCTCCATCAGATGGTCAAAAAGCTTGTCCTGCCAGCGGCGGGTCTTGATATTGCCCTCCTCGAGCCACTGATAAAGAAAGGTCTCGGTAAGCTCGGGGTTCTGCTGCAGGACCTCCGTCATCAGATCCTCCAGATACACGACCTCCGCGCCGTTTTCCCGCAGGACGCGGGCAAAGGCGTCATGCTCCTCCTGCGCGACCTTGAGATAGGGAATGTCGTCAAACAGAAGCTCGCCGAGGCGATCCGGCGTCAGATTGAGCAGCTCGCGCCCGGGGCGGTGCAGCAGCACCTTGCGCAGGGGCTTGATTTCATTGCGGACACAGATCCCGTTCATGGCTTCTCCTTTCCGCGCGTGCAGCAGAACACCGCTGTGCGCCGGTATTGGGTATTGTATGTTTAGATTTTACGCTAATTTGCGTCAGGGCGTTGGAACATTCAAGGCGATTGCGTTGTATTTTTCAGCATTCTTCCCAGCGAGCGATTGGCTCTTTCCACGCGCGGGAATTCATGGTATCATAGTTGCGAAATCCTGTACCGAAGGGGTGCTTATCCATGAAGAAAGCGATGATATTGCTGGCGGACGGCTTCGAGGACGTGGAGGCCTTCACCGTGGTGGACCTGCTGCGCCGGGCCAGAATCACCTGCGACATGATCTCGATGTCCGAGCGGAAAAGCGTCACGGCAAGCCACGGCATCACCGTGACAGCGGATGTGAAATTCACCAAAGCGGAGCTGGACAGTTACCAGGCGCTGATCCTGCCGGGCGGTCTGCGCGGCACGGAGGCGCTCCGGGAGGACTTCCGCGTGCTCCAGCTCGTGCGCGACTATCACGACGCGCAGCTGCTCACGGCGGCGATCTGCGCCGCGCCAACCGTTTTCGGCCGAGCCGGCATTCTGGAGGAGAAGCGCGCCTGCTGCTACCCCGGTCTGGAATCCGGGTTGATTGGAGCGGAGGTCTGCTATGACCCGGTCGTCGTCGACGGGAACATCGTCACCAGCCGCGGGCTCGGCACGGCGCTGCCCTTCGCGCTCACGCTGGTGCGTCTGCTTGCCGGCGAGGAGGAGCAGAAGCGGCTCGCCGGGAAGATCGTCTACAGCGGCCCTCTCTATTGAGACCCAATCTGAGACGTATATGATCGACTGTATTCTGCTCGGCTGCGGCGCAACGATGCCCCTGCCCGCGCGCGCCCTGAGCGCGCTCGTGCTGCGCTGCCGCGGGCGAGGTATTTTGTTTGACTGCGGAGAGGGCACACAAACTGCGCTGCGGCGCGAGAAAGTGAGTCCCCTCAAGCTCGACGTCATTGCCCTGACGCATTACCACGGCGACCACATTTTCGGTCTGCCCGGGCTGCTGCAGACAATGAGCTGCCTGGGGCGCCGTGAAGCGCTAACGGTCACAGGCCCTCCCGGGCTGGAGTCCGCTCTGTCGCCGATCCTGGAGCTGGCAGCTGTGGAGGAGTTTGAGATCCGCCTTGCAGAGGATTCAGCCCTGTCTCTGCATGACCTGCACCCAGCCTGGCCGGAGGGCGCTGCGCTCACCGCCTTTCCGACCGAGCATCGCGTGCCCAGCGTGGGTTACGTCTTCTCCCTCCCCCGCCCGCCCAAGTTCATGCCCGAACGCGCGGAGGCGCTGGGCGTAGCGAAATCCGATTGGAAGACGATCATCCGCGAACCGGACGCTCTGTATCCCTGCGCATCCGGTATGGTGAAAGGCCGCGAGCTGCTCGGAGAGGCGCGCCATGGTATGAAGGTCGTCTTTTCCGGGGATACGCGACCCTGTCCCTCGCTTCGAGACGCTGCGCGGGACGCGGATCTGCTCGTGCATGACGCTACCTATGCCTCGCATGACGACAGAGAAAACGCGATCCTCTATGGACACAGTCTGTTCCGTGAGGCCGCGGAGCTCGCAGCAAGCGCAGCTGCGCAGCGTCTCTGGCTCACGCATTTTTCGCAGACGATCGTCTCGCCGAAGGATGCGCTCCCGGAAGCGCAGGCCGTCTTCCCTGCAGCCGAATGCGGCTATGACGGAAAGCGCGTCACGCTGCGCTATGCGGAGGCGTAACGAAAGAATCCCCCTGTCGGGTTCAAAACGTCCGACAGGGGGATTCTTTCATTCAGCAGCCGCAGGAGCCGCCGCAGCCACAGCCGCAGTCTCCGCCCTCGGCGCTGCCGCAGCCGCCGCAGCTCCCGCAGGAACCGCCGCAGCCGCCTTCGGCGCCTTCGATGGGCAGTTGACCGGTCACGAGCATATCCGCTGCGGTATCCGCGTCGCCGCAAAAGCCGGAAACAGGAACAATGCCCGCCGCGAGCAGCTGAGCCTTCGCGGAGCCGCTCATCACGCCCGCGATCACCGCAGCGACGTCCTGCTCCTTCATGAACTCCGCCATGGCCTCCTGGGTCTCCCGCTCCGAGGAGTCGATCAGGACCTTGGTGCAGTCAGTGACATATTCGCCGTATTCGTAGATCGCAAAGCATTTGCAGGAGGCGAAGTTCTCGCAGATCTGGCCGTCCTGGTACGCAACAGCAATTTTCATGGTCTTCTCCTTTTTCGATCAGGCAATCGCATCCGCCAGCGCAGCGAGCTCGGGATTGGAGACCTCTTCCACGCGACCGGCATCCACCAGCTTGGCGATGGCGGGGTCGATGGGCAACCGGGCATAGTGTTCGATGCCGTGCTCGGCGGCGATCTGCGCGACCTTGCTTTCGCCGAAGATTTCATGCTCCTTCCCGCAATCGGGACACTTGAAGTAGCTCATGTTCTCCACAAGGCCGAGCACCGGCACATGCATCATGCTCGCCATGTTGACCGCCTTGCTGACGATCATGCTGACGAGATCCTGCGGGGTGGAGACGATAACGACGCCGTCGATCGGCAGAGACTGGAAAACAGTCAGCGGCACGTCGCCGGTGCCGGGAGGCATATCGACGAACATATAGTCCACATCCTGCCACAGCACGTCCGTCCAGAACTGGGTGACAGCGCCGGCAATGACCGGGCCGCGCCATACGACGGGCTCCGTCTCGTTTTCGAGGATGAGGTTGATGGACATGACCTGGATCCCGGTGGATGACGCGGCTGGGATGAGGAATTCATCCGTGCCCATGGCCTTGTCGGTGATGCCGAAGGATTTCGGGATGGAAGGGCCGGTGATATCGGCGTCCAGCACGGCAGTGCGATGTCCGCGGCGCTGCATCTCGGAAGCCAGCATCGAGGTGACGAGGGATTTGCCCACGCCGCCCTTGCCAGAGACTACGGCAATAACCTTTTTAACGCTGGAGTAGCGGTTCAACTCCTTGCGGAAGCTCTGCGGGTTCTGGCGGGACTCGCAGTTTTCCGCGCAATGGGAGCAATCATGATTGCATTCGCTCATTCATTCAGATCCTTTCCGAACCGGTAGTATTCAAGCTTCTCTATTATACAGAAGTCTCGGAAAAAGTCAAATCCCATCTCCGCTGATTCAGGGCAGAACAGTTCTCTGCTGATTCAGGCAGGAAAATGAAAAAAGGGCTTGAATTGGGAAAAAAGGTATGGTATAGTAGAAAAGCTGTAAATTCAAACGCACATCGAAAGGATTGAAATACATGAACGCACTGACCATTATCTTCACCATTCTTCAGGTTCTCTCCGGCCTTGCCGTCACGGTGATCGTGCTCATGCAGAGCGGCAAGAGTGCTGGCCTCTCCGGCGCCATCTCCGGCGGCGCGGAAACCTTCCTGTCCAAGGGCAAGGCTAAGACGCTCGACGCCAAGCTCGCCAAGGCCACCAAGTGGTTCGCGCTTGCTTTCGTTCTGCTGACGCTCATTTTGAACCTGATCAAGTGAGCTTCCCGGTCTTCTTTCCGCAAGCGGAAAGATTGAGAGCTCAGAGACGCCGCGTTCCTGCGCGGTAATATGGTCGCCATACTATGCTGCGGATCCCCGGTTTACCGGGGATCCGCAGCATTTTTATTTTCATAGGCATAAAGCAGATTGACACTATAATTGGCTGCTCGGGATACGGCTTCAGACCTGCGAGTTCTCGTCCTCGCGCTTCACATCCCGGATGGCGACGTTGAAGGCCGCGCCGACGTAGATGACCTGGCAGATGAGAAACAGCCAGAACATCAGCAGAATGAGGGAGGCCAGCGAGCTGTAGACCATGGAATAGCGAACGGAGACGGCGATGAAGGCCGAAAAGATCCAGCTGATAAAAACCGTCCCCACCGTGGCGAGGAGAGCGCCGGGCAAAAGCGCGTAGGGATCGCGCCGCGGACGCGAGGAGGCGTAGACCCCCAGGAAGATCACCAGCTCCAGGCCGCCGAGCAACAGAAAACGCATCCATTCCCAGGAGGAGCTGATATTCAGCTGCGGGAAGCGGCCGCTCAGCCAGTCCAAAAAAGTCTCGCCTGTGAACATGACGAGGATGGAGAAATACATGGCAGCGAGAAAGGCCACAGAAAACGCGAGGCTGAACAAAACGCCGCTCAGGCCCTGATAGCGCCGCAGCCCCTGCAGCTCGCCGATCGTGCTCTGCACGCTGCGCACGCCCGCGGAGGCCGTGGTCAGCAGCATGAGGACGCCAGCTAAGAGCATGGCGTTGTTGTGGTTTTTCGCCACATAGACGAGGAAGCCGCGGATATAGGAGATGGTCTGCTCGCTGAGGAACTCCTCTGCCACATCCATCGCGCTCATGGCGCGCGAGAAGCTGTTGCCGAGCAGCGTGTAGAGGCAGATGATGAGCGGGAAGACGCTCATGGTAAGATAGTAGCTCAGCGCGGCCGCAGAACGCGGGATCATACGGTCAAAATACAGATCCGTCACTCTGCCCAGCACGCGGAGAGATCGCTTCAAATCGGCACGCCTCCTCTCGGAAATTTTCCTGATTCTCCAACAAACTATTAAGAAAACAATGAACAAGAAAAGGATCTCCCCGCCGCAGTGCAGGAGGAGATCCTTTCAAACGCGCCGTAAAACGGAGCTTACTTGGTGTTGAAAATGCGGAAGATGCTGTCAAAGTCGTCCGCTTCCTTCTCCGGCTCCGGAGCGGGCTCGGCGGGCTTGGGCTGCACCTTGGCCACCGGCGCGGCCGCGGCCTTCTGCTGGGCGCCGGTGTAAAGCCCCTGGGACTGAACGGCCGGACGCGCGGGATTCACAGGTGCGATCGGAGTCACGGGAGCGGCAGGCTCAGCGGGCTTTTCGACGGGCTTCTCATTGCCCTCGGCGTCCTTTTCAGGGAAGCCGGTGGCGATGACAGTAACGCGGATCTCGTCCTGCATGCTGTCGTCAAAGGTGGCGCCGAAGATGATGTTGGCCTCGGGGTGCGCGGCCTCCTGCACGAGGCTGGCAGCGGCTTCGACATCCTCCAGGCCCATATCCTCGGAGCCGGTGATGTTGATGAGCACGCCGCGCGCGCCGTTGATGGAGGTCTCCATCAGGGGGCTGGCAACGGCCATACGGGCGGCGTCCTCCGCCTTACCCTTGCCGGCGGCATGACCCACGCCCATGTGAGCGCGGCCCGCGTTCTTCATGATGCAGGTCACGTCAGCAAAGTCGAGGTTGATGAAGCCGGTATTCTTGATGAGGTCGGAAATGCTGGTGACGGCCTGGCGCAGCACATCGTCCGCGATCTCGAAGGCGTTGGCCAGCGTGACCTTCTGGTCAGTGGCGTATTTCAGGCGGTCATTGGGGATGATCAGCAGCGAATCGACCTTGCCGAGCAGCTCCTTGATGCCGGCCTCGGCCTGATCCATACGGCGCTTGCCCTCAAACTTGAAGGGCTTGGTCACCACGCCGACCGTGAGGCAGCCGGCCTCGCGTGCGATATCGGCGACCGTGGGGGCCGCGCCGGTACCGGTGCCGCCGCCCATGCCGGCGGTAATGAACACCATATCGGCGTCCTCGATGGTCTTGGCGATGTTGTTGCGGCTCTCCTCCGCGGAGCGCTTGCCGATCTCAGGATCGGAGCCGGCGCCCTGACCGTGGGTCATCTTCTCGCCGATCTGCACCTTCTGGTCGGCATTGGAGACCGAAAGGGCCTGCTTGTCCGTATTTATCGCAATAAACTCGACACCCTGGGTGCCGGCTTTTACCATTCTGTTCACAACGTTGTTGCCGGCGCCGCCGACGCCGACCACTTTCAGCGTCACAACATTTTCGGGCCCGGTCTCAGCTTTGAAATCCATTTTATTGCCTCCCTGTATATTTTTTCCTCAGAAGCTCTGCGGTATGCATAGTTAGCATCATTTATATTATTACAAATAATCCTACAGGTCAAGTAGATTTTTCATATTTTGTAAGCAATTTGAAATCAGTCTGGCCGGAAATGAGCCGTTGTTCCGTCCGAGACGTCGATGGTGCCGACGTCGCCGGGCTTGAGCTGCTCCAGCACGGAGACGAACATCCCGAACTTATGCTCCAAGGCGTTATTGCGCCCCAGAACCACGGTAAAGCGCCCGCCGTAGGAGAAGCTGGGGCTGTCGGGATCGGTAAAATCGACCTGATTGGTCTCCGGTGCGAGACCGCGCTTCTCCAGCTGCCAGAGCACGTCCGAGAGGTATTTGACAGTCGCGCTGTTGGCGTCGGAGGTGGTGAGCGTCTCGCCGATCAGAAGCGTGCCGGGGTCGATGCCCACGATAGGGACGAGCTGCGAGAGCTCCCCTTCCGCCGCCTTGCCGAGGATCTTGCAGGTGTCGTCCATGGTCCACTCCTCGTCACCCAGTTCCAGATAGGCCAGCGCCGTGCTCTCTTCCACGGTGATGAGCACCTTGTTCGGAAGCCTTCGCTCGATGGCCACTTCCTTGATGTAAGGCAGCTTGGAGTAGGCGCGGGCGGCAGCGGCAATGCGGTCGAAGAAAAAGAGATTGTCACCCTCCTCGATTTCGAAGGCGCGGATGATCTCCTCGTCCGTATAGTGGACATTGCCCTCCACCTGCACGTCCGAGACGCGAAGGAAGACGCTCATCACAAAAATGACCGCGACGATCACAACCACGAACATCAGCGGGCCGCTGAAGCCCCTGCGGCGTGCGCGGAGAAACTCCGCGCGCTCCTCGGGCGTCTGTTTGATATGTTTGTTGGAAGCCATGGCTTTCTCCTTACGCTATGTATCGTATACGCGCGTCGCGCTCAGATTCGCTCCGCCCATACGTCCGCGCCGAGCGCACGCAGGCAGCCGTCCAGATCGTCGTAGCCGCGCGTGATGTGCCCCTCGTCGAGCACAAGAGTGTCCCCTTCCGCGGCGAGCCCCGCGAGCACCATTGCCGCACCGCCGCGCAGATCGGTGGCGCGCAGCACGTCACCGTGCAGGCGCTCCACACCGCGGATCAAGGCGGTCTGTCCTTCGAGCCGGATGTCCGCCCCCAGGCGCCGCAGCTCCGGAATCTGCCGGAAGCGGTTTTCAAAGATGCTGTCCCGCAGCGTGCTCGTGCCCTCGGCTCTGAGCAGCGCCGCCATCAGCACCGGCTGCGCATCGGTCGGGAAGCCGGGATAGGGCGCAGTCGTCACGCTCTCCGGGGCGCACAGGCGGCCCATCCGGCTCACGCGCAGGCTGCGTTTGGCATGGATTATATCACATCCAGCCTGTTTTAGGAAGTAGAGAACGGTAGAAATTTGCTCCGGATCCGCCGAATTCAGCTCAATCTCACCGCCTGCGCTTGCACAGGCGCAGCAGAGCGTCGCCGCGGCGATGCGATCCGGCGGAATGAGCGCAGCTGCGCTGCGGCGCGGATGAAAACCCTCCACCACGATGCAGTCCGTTCCCGCCCCGGAGATCTCTGCGCCGAGCGCGCGCAGGAAGCCCTGCAGGGCTACGATCTCGGGCTCGCGCGCCGCCCCGCTGAGGCAGGTCCTCCCCTTCGCGCCGCAGGCCGCGAGCAGCACGTTCTCCGTCGCGCCGACGCTCGGGAAGGGCAAACGGATCTGCGCACCGTGCAGTCCCCTGCTGCGGCAGGCAATATCGTCGCCGTCCTGTTCGATCTCCACGCCCATCTGCCGCAGCGCGTCCAGATGCAGGTCGATCGGCCGCCGGCCGAGCTGACAGCCGCCGGGCAGGGAGAGCTTCGCCTCACCGCAGCGGGCGATCAGCGCACCCATGAAAATGACTGAGGAGCGCATCTGCTCCATAAGCGTGCGGGGCACACTGCATGCCGAGACCCCGCAGGAATCGACGCTTACGAAATGCCCCTCCTGCCGCGTCTCGGCGCCGAGCGCGCGCAGGATGCGCAGCGCCGCGTCCACGTCCCGCAGGCGGGGCACATTGTAGAGCTCGACGCGCCCGGGCGCAAGGAGCGTCGCCGCAAGGATCGGAAGCGAGGCGTTCTTGGAGCCCTGTACCGTACAGCTGCCGTCGAGCCTTCTGCCGCCGCGGATCTGCCACAAGTCCATAAAAATACCCCCCGTACAGGAATGTCAAGCCATTCTATGCACGGGGGACTTTGCTTGTGCGCCTTCGTTATTTTCCGGCCATCGAGAGCGCCACATCCGCGATGCGCTCCGTCGCGTCCGGCACGGAGAGCGAGGCCATCGCGGAAGACATGCCGCGCAGCTGCTCCTCGTCGCGCAGCAGCGCGCGGATCGTCCCGAGGAAGGATTCCGCGTCGAACTCCCCTTCCAGCAGCACCTTCGCGCCGCCGGCGCGCTCGAGCACGCGAGCGTTCTTCTCCTGGTGGTTATCCGTCACATTCGGGGACGGGACGATGACAACGGGCTTGCCCATGTAGCACAGCTCCGCGAGCGTGGAGGCGCCGGCACGGCAGAGGATCAGATCCGCCGCCGCCATCACGCGCGGCATGTCGTAGATGTACTCGCGCGCATCCACACCGCAGTCCGCCGGCTGCAGGCCGAGCGCGTGCACGCCTTTATCGAACTCCGCCTTGTCGCGGCTGCCGATGGCGTGGATCATGCAGAACTCTTTCTGGCCGCGCAGCAGCGGCAGCAAGGCGAGCATCGTCTTGTTCATATGTCCGGAGCCGAGCGAGCCCCAGACGGAGACCACGAGCGGCATGGAAGGATCGAGTCCCAGCTCGCGCCGGGCGGTCTCCTTCGTATAGCTGCCGAAGGCGCCGCGCACAGGCGTGCCCGTCACGAGAACCTTATCCGGCTCCGGATAGTGCCGCCGGCTCTCCTCAAAGCCGACGAGGATACGGTCGACATGCCTGGCGAGCATGCGCGTGGTGAGTCCGGGCAGAGCATTGCTCTCGTGCACCAGCGTCGGCACGCCGAGGGAGGAGGCGGCCGTGAGCACGGGGTAGCAGACATAGCCTCCCGTGCCGATCACAACGTCCGGGCGGAATTCCCGGATGATGCGGCGAGACTCTGCGAGCGAGCTCAGAACATTCCCGGCTGTGCGCAGATTGTGGCCGATTGCGGCCATGTCATGCCCGCGGGCAATATTGGTGATGCGCAGCGGGCGGATCTCATAGCCCTCGCGGGGTACAAGATCCATCTCCATCATCCCCTGCGCTCCGAGGAAGAGCACTTCACAGTCCGGCAGCAGCTCGCGCAGCCGTCCGGCGACCGCGAGGGCGGGGTTGACGTGACCTGCGGTACCGCCGCAGGTAAACATGAATTTCAAGGGCATAGGGATGCCTTCCTTTCTCTGTCAGAAAACCGTTTCCCGGGACGCGCTGAGCAGAATGCCGATCTCCCCCAGCTGAATGAGCAGCGCGGTGCCGCCGTAGCTGAAAAAAGGAAGGGAGATGCCGGTGCAGGGGATGAGATTCGTCACGACCGCGACGTTCAGGAAGACCTGCAGCGCCAGCAGCGTGGAGATCCCCGCGCATACCAGGAAGGAGAAGCGATCGGGACAGTGCAGGGCGATCCAGTAGCCGCGCAGGATCAGCAGCGCAAAGAGCGCCAGGATCAGAGCGCAGCCGATGAAGCCCAGCTCTTCCGCAATCACGGAAAAAATAAAGTCGTTGTGTTCCTCGGGGAGGAAGAGATATTTTTGCCTGCTCGCCCCCAGGCCGAGGCCGCTGAGGCCGCCGGAGCCGATGGACAGCAGGGACTGTACGATTTGATAGCCCTCGTCCGTGGAGCTGGAAAAGGGATCGCGCCAGGTCACGATGCGTGTGGAGGCGTAGGGGAAGAAGGTCAGCAGCACGAAAAGGCCGGCGCCTGCCGCGCCGAAGGCCGCGAGAAACCAGCCCGCGCCCACCCCGCCGAGAAAGAGCATCACCGCGCCTACAGCGAGGATGATGAGCGAGGCAGAGAAGTGCGGCTCGAGCACCAGCAGCCCCACAATCAGCGCGAGGATGCCGAGGAAGGGCAGGATGCCATAGCGCAGGGTCTTCATCTTCCCGCCGAAGCGGCAGATCAGCGCGGAAAAGGACAGGATAACAGCGAGCTTGCTGAGCTCCGAGGGCTGCAGCGTGAAGCCGCCTACACCGAGCCAGCGCCGCGAGCCGTTGGCTCGCACGCCGATGAAGGGCACCAGCGCGAGCAATATAAGCGAGAAGATCAGAAAGGCCATGGCATAGCGGCGGTAAAAGCCCATCGGCAAGCGCGAGCAGAACAGCATCAGCGCGACGCCGAGTGCCGCGAACACCAGCTGCCGCACGAAGTAATAGGCTGCGTTGCCTCCCGTCACATGGCCGGGATCGTAATAGGCGCGGGCGAAGCTCGCCGAGAGCACCATGACGACGCCGATCGTGAGCAGAAGCAGCACCAGCAGAAAGAGATCCGCATCGAAGCCCTGCCGGCGCTCCTTGAGCGCGGATGCAGGAAGGCCGGCGAGGCGGGCGCTGTCATAGCGCATGATCCCACCTCCCCGGCCGTTCCTTTACAGAAAGCGCTGATAGACCCCGATAAAGGATATGATGGCAAAGACCAGAGATATGCCTGTGAAGAGAACAAAGATTTCTTTCTCTTTCCACTTTTTCCCCGTCCAGCCGCCCATTTCAAGGTGGTGGTGGAAGGGAGCCATTTTGAATATGCGCTTGCCGTGCGAGAGCTTGAAATAGCCCACCTGAATGATGTCGGAGAGCGCCTCGACGATATAGATGATGCCGAGCGTGACGAGCACGAGCGGGATATCAAAAGCGAAGGCCAGCGCCGCGACGGCGCCGCCGAGGAAGAGCGAGCCCGTGTCGCCCATGAAGACCTTGGCGGGATTGAAATTGTAGACCAGGAAGCCGATGAGGCCGCCCAGCAGACCGGAGGCGAAGAGGCCGAGCTCCAGATAGTTCTGGCCCCAGGCAACCGTCAGCACCACGAAGAACAGTACGACGGGGAGCGAGGTGCCGCTGGCGAGACCGTCCAGTCCGTCGGTAAGGTTTACGGCGTTGACCGTGCCGACGATGACGAAGGCGGCGAAGACGAAGTAGAGCCACTCGGGGATATGCAGCACCTTCCCGGAGAAGGGGATGAAGAGATCGGTGCGGATATAGCCCAGACGGCGCATCAGAAGAATGAAGACGAGGGCGGCCGTCAGCTGCAGGAGGAACTTGCTTTTCGCGGAGAGGCCGAGATTCTGCTTTTTGCGGATCTTCTCCCAGTCGTCCAGGAAGCCGATCGCGCCGAAGACCAGCGCAAAGCCCAGCACGAAGATATGCGCGAAACGGCCGTGCAGCATGCTCGGGAAGCCCAGCGTGAGACACACGAGCGCAGCGGCGAGAATGAACATCACACCGCCCATCGTGGGCGTGCCGCTCTTGGACTGATGCCAAGTGGGACCCTCCTTGCGGATCTCCTGTCTGGCCTTTTCCTTCTCCAGCCAGGGAATATAGAATTTGCCGAACGCGGTGGCGAACAAAAACGCCAGCACAAAAGCGGTTATCAGCTTGATGATCATATGGAAAACACCCCAAACAATGTGAGTACCCTTCTTATCTTCTGCGCAGAAAGTCCGCGACGATTTCTCTCTCGTCCATATGGCGCTTTTCGTGCCCCACTTCCTGGTAATCCTCATGGCCCTTCCCGGCGAGTAATATTACATCACCGGGCCCGGCGTTGTCAATAGCCCAGCCGATCGCAGCCACGCGGTCACAGATGACCTCGCGCGGCGTCTTGCTCTCGCGCATGCCCGCGAGGATATCCTCAATAATGGCCATGGGTTCCTCCGTGCGGGGGTTGTCGCTCGTCACGATGCACAGATCCGCGAGCTCCGCGCCGATCCGTCCCATGATGGGGCGCTTGGCATGGTCACGGTCGCCGCCGCAGCCGAAAAGCGCGATGAGACGGCCGCGCGTGACGGGTCTGAGCGTCCGCAGCGCGTTCTCCAGCGCGTCCGGCGTGTGGGAATAGTCGATGATGACGGAGTAATCCCCGTCCGTGGGGACGACCTCCATGCGGCCCTTGACGCCCCTGGCGCTGTTCATGGCCTGGGCGCAGGCGGCAAAGGGAATGCCCTCCAGAAGCCCGACGCCGATGACGCCGAGGGTGTTATGCACCGAGAAGAGCCCGGGCAGGACGGCGTTCACCTCCGCCGTTTCGCCCTGATACGCGGCGGTGTAGCGCACACCGTCGGCGCGCAGCGCGATGTTCTCCGCGCTGAGCTCCGCCTCCCGCCCCTGTGCCGAGCAGCGCAGCACCGGGCAGGCGGCACCGGCGATCATATAGTCCGCCCAGGCGTCGTCCACGTTGAAGGCGGCCGCATCGCAGCGGCCGAAAAGCAGACGCTTAGCCTCGGCATAGGCCTCCATGGTGCCGTGGAAATCCAGATGATCCTGGGTGAGGTTTGTATAGAGCGCGGTGTTGAAGCGGATGCCCGCCACGCGGTCGAGCACCAGAGCGTGGGAGGAGACCTCCATGACCACATGCGTGCAGCCCGCGTCCGCCATCTGCCGGAACAGCTTCTGCAGCTCGTAGCTCTCGGGCGTGGTGCGCTCGGAGTGGATGAATTCCTCCCCGATCATGATGCCGTTGGTGCCGATGAGGCCGACCTTCGCGCCGAGCGCCTCCTCGAGCATGTGCTTGATGAGGTAGCTGGAGGTGGTCTTGCCGTTGGTGCCGGTGATGCCGATCATGCGCATCCCGGAGGCCGGATCGCCGAAGAATTCGCGGCTCACGAGCGCGAGGGCGAGGCGGGTATTGTCCGTCAGCACCGTGGGCACATCCTCCGGCTGTTCGTCGATGCAGAGCACGGCGGCGGCGCCGTTTTCAAGCGCCTTGGGAATAAAGCGGTGCCCGTCGACGGCGTAGCCCCGCACGGCGACGAACAGATCGCCCGGCTTCACGGCGCGGGAGTCGTAGCACACCCCACCGATCTCTGTCTCCGGGTCGGCGCTGCCGCCGAGGACGCGGATGCTGCGGATCAGTTCTCTGAGTTTCATGGTAATATCCTCCGGTATAGTCGGATGAATCGGAATTGGCTAATAGATGCCCAGCAGGTCCTCGTCGCGGCTGACAAGGCTCACGGACACGATGGCGCCGTGCTGCAGGGCCGTCCCCGGCGGGACGCTCTGCTCCGCCACATGCTGGCGGCCGGGGTCGTTCACCGGGCTGAGGCTGCGCAGGTAGAGGCCGCTGCGGGAGAGGAGGTCGCGCGCATCGCAGTAGCGCATGCCGGCCAGATCCGGCATCAGCTCCGTCTCAGCGGAGGGCTGCGCGCCCAGATACAGCAGCACCTCGGTGCCGCGGGCGATCTGCGTGCCGGCGGCGGGCAGCTGTGCGGTAACGGTATCCCCGCTGCCGAGCGTGCGGCAGCTGAGGCCAGTCTGCTCAAGCTCGTAAAGCGCAGCATAGTAGCCCTTCCCGCCGAGCGCGGGCATGCGCACATCCCCGGTCGGGCCGTCCCCGTCCGGCTCTGGCTCGATCCCCAGATAGGGCAGGATATCGGCCAGCATGCCGCCCACGAGCGGCGCTGCCATCTGCCCGCCGGAGACATAGACGCCGGAGCGGTTGGAGGGCGTGTCGAGAAAGGCGAGCACGGCGACCTGCGGATCGTCGGCCGGGGCGAAGCCGATGAAGGAGACGATATACTCCTTCTGGCCGGTCTGCGCCTCGAGGCTGACCTTTTCGCTGGTGCCGGTCTTTCCGCCGATGCGGTAACCCGCGACAGCGGCGTTATGCCCCGTGCCCTCCTTCGCGTCGCCCACCACCTGCTCGAGGATCTCGCGCACCGCGGCGCTCGTCTCCTCGCTGATGACCTGTCTGCGCACATGAGGGCTGCGCTCCCAGACAGTCGCGCCGTCCGGGCCTACAAGGCGGCTGACGACGTAGGGCTCCATGAGATAGCCGCCGTTGACGCAGGCGGAGACAGCCGTGATGAGCTGCAGCGGCGTGATCGTGAAGGTCTGGCCGAAGGAGGCCGCCGCGAGCTGGGAGAGATTGCGCTCGGAGCAAAAGGTGTTTTCGCTCCACCAGATGCTCCCGCTCTCCCCCGCCAGGTCGATACCCGTCACAGCACTGAGCGTATCGTCGGGGTCGCCTGTGCGGTTGAGGAAGCCGAAGGCCTCGCAGTAATCATAAAAGGTCTCCGCGCCGACGCGCAGACCGATGTTGACAAAAGCTGCGTTGCAGGAGTGCTGCACGGCCTGGGTTAGATTCTGGCTGCCGTGCCCGCCGTCCTTCCAGCAGCGGATCGGGCTTGTTCTGCCCGGAACGCGCACGCTGCCCGGACAATAGAAGCTGCTCTCCCGGCTCACGGCGCCCTCCTCGAGCGCCATTGCAAGGGTGATGATCTTGAAGGTTGAGCCGGGCTCGTAGGTATCCGAAAGCGCCTTGTTCCGCCACTGGCGCTGCTGCGCCTCACGCAGGATGGCGGCGCGCTCCTCCTCCGTCGCTGCCGCGGCGGCGCGCTGCTGCGCCTCGTCGCTCACCGCCAGAAAGTCGTTGAGGTCATAGTCGTCCAGCGAGGCCATTGCAAGGATCGCTCCGGTATTCACGTCCATGACAATGGCGCCGGCGCCGTTTTGAATATCGTAGTCCGCCGCTGCCTGGCGGAGATGCTTTTCCACATAATACTGGATCCCCGCGTCGATCGTGGTGACGAGATCGCAGCCGTCCTGCCCGGGCTCGAAGTCTTCGAAATGCTCGAACAGCAGCTCCGTTCCGTACGCGTTCGTCGCGCGGAGCGTGCGTCCGCTCGTCCCGGAGAGCGCCTCGTCATAGCGCGCCTCAATGCCCTCGAGGCCGGTGTTGTCCGTCCCTACGAAGCCGATCAGATGACAGGCCAGCGCGCCGTTGGGATAATAGCGCTTGACGTCCGTCTCCAGGCGCACTCCGTGAAGCCCATGTTCCAGTTTGAAGGCGCGCACGGCGTCTGCCTGCCCGCGTTCGATCCTGCGCGCGACCGTCACATACCAGGAGCCGGTCTGCGCGGTCTTTTTCAGCACCTCGTTGTAGTCGAGCCCCAGGATCTCCGCGAGGCCGCGGGCGATAAGCTCCGGGTTCTCCCCATTGCGCTCGATCTCGGCGGGGCTGAGATAGACGTTCTCCACCGAGGCGCTCACAGCGAGCGCGTTGCCGCGGCGGTCGTAAATCGTTCCGCGCGCAGGCGCGGTCGGCACCTCGCGAAGCTGCTGGGCGAGTGCAAGCGAAGCATAGCGCTCGTGATCGACGATCTGGAGCTTGTACAGCCGCGCCAGCAGCAGTATAAACGCCGCAATGCCGCACATTGCCATCAGGAACAATGTGCGGCGATACATTTGACGGTTCGGCCCGGGCAAAGCTGAGCGCTCCCCTACGGCTGCTTTCATGGCGCCACCCCCCGCGAAACGAATGCTTTGTTCATTCTATTCGCGTACCCGGCGGCTTATTCCTCCGGCATCGGGAGCGTGACGATCTGCGAGGGCGTACAGGGCTGCATGCCGAGCGCGGCGGCGCGGCGCGCAAGCTCCGGCAGGCTCACGCTCTGCTCATAGGCTACGGAGAGCGCTGCGTTCTCGGCGCGCGCGGTCTCCAGCTCCCGGGAGAGCACAGCGGCGCGGTCATTCAGCGCCGTGAGGCGCACGCACGACAGCAGACTCAGCAGCAGAAGCATAGCAGAAAAGGCAATAATTATCAAGAGGAACAGGGCTTCTTCCCGCTGCTTCATGCCCTCACACCCTCTCCGCCACGCGGAGCTTCGCGCTGCGGGCGCGGGGATTTCTCTCTATTTCCTCTTCGCTCGGCAGGATCGGCTTGCGGCTCACGCTGCGCAGCGTCCTGACAAAGCCGCAGGTGCACACGGGAGCTTCCCGCGGGCAGGTGCAGCCGTTCTCCCTCGCTGCGATCCCGGATTTCACGATCCGATCCTCCAGCGAATGAAAGCTGATTACGCAAAGCCGCCCGCCCGGATTGAGCTTGTCCGGCGCGGTGGCGATCATGCGTTCGACCTCGCCCAGCTCATCGTTCACGGCAATGCGGATAGCCTGGAAGCTGCGTTTGGCCGGATGCTGTTTCTCGCGCAGCGCCTGCGCGGGGAGCGCGGATTTGATGAGGGCGACAAGCTCCATTGTCGTCTCGATGGGCTTCTGCTCGCGCGCGCGGGCAATGGCTGCGGTGATGCGTCGCGCGTAGCGCTCCTCGCCGTAGTCCCAGAAAATGCGGTTGAGCCTCTCCTCCGGCCAGCTGTTCACGACCTCATAGGCCGTGAGCGCGGCAGAGCCGTCCATGCGCATGTCCAGCGGCGCGTCCTGCATATACGAGAAGCCGCGCTCCGCCTCGTCCAGCTGCGGGGAGGATACGCCAAGATCGAACAGCATCCCGTCCACGCCCTCGATCCCCAGCTCGTCGAGGATATCGCAGGCGTCGCTGAAATTGCCGTGCACCAGCGTGACGCGCTCGGCAAAGGGAGCAAGGCGCCGTCCCGCGCGCGCAATCGCTGTCTCGTCCCGGTCAATGCCGATGAGGCGCCCGCTTGTGAGGCGGGAGGCAATCTCAAACGAGTGCCCGCCGAGGCCGAGCGTCCCGTCAAGATAGATTCCGTCCGGGCGGATGTTCAGATTCTCGATGCACTCGCGCAGCAGCACGGAGACATGTACGGCCTCGTTCATCAAAACTCCAGTTCCTCCAACACGGCGGCAATATTCTCCGGCGTCGTCTCCTGTGCGAAGACCTCACTCCAAAGCTCGCTGTCCCAGAGTTCGGCGTGGTTGTTGCAGCCGACGACGGTGACGTTTTTCTTCAGCCCTGCATAATCCCGCAGCATCTGCGGCAGCAGCGCGCGGCCCTGACTGTCCAGCTCGCAGCGGGCAGCGTGCGCAAAGAGCGGGCGCATCCTGCGCTGCTTGACATAGGGCATCGCGCTGACCTTATCCGAAAGTGCCGCCCAGTTTTCCCCGCTGTACGCGCACAGACAGCGGTCCATGGATATCGTGATGAAAAAAACCTCGCCCAGCTCGTCCCGGAGCTTGGCAGGTATAAACAAACGTCCCTTATTGTCAAGGGAGTGCTGATATTCGCCTGTCACGCAAATCCCCCCGATTGTCCTCTATTTTGCCCCATTTCTCCCCACTTTTAACCACTTGACAAGTTCATTATAGGGGGGCTTATTTGAAAAATCAAGTGAAACTTTTTGTCTTTTTTTGTTTCTTTGGATTCATCTTTTGGGCACAATATCTGCTGTTTTTCGGGCAAAAAATACCTATATATCGTTTTCCCGCAAAACGCTCCGGCTCTTCGGTGGCGAAAATCGAAAAATTCCCGCGTAAGATACATTGTCTTTGAGATAATCTTGTGTTAAAATATGTTTATCCTTATGAAAAGAGAGGTTATTCCATGAAAAAGAAACTCCTCGCATTTCTCCTGCTGGCCGCGCTGCTGCTTCTTGCAGCCTGCGGCAACGCGGCTCCTGCCGCTGTCGCGCCCGAGAAGGAGGCTCCTGCTGAAGCGCCCGCCGAAGCAGCTCCTGCCGAAGAGGCTCCCGCTGAGGAAGCCCCTGCTGAAGAGGCGCCTGCTGAGGAAGCTCCCGCTGAGGAAGCCCCTGTTCCCGAGATCGAGCCCTCCGGTGACATTGTTGTGCTCTTCACGAGCGACGTGCACTGCGGCGTCGACCAGGGCTTCGGCTATGCCGGCCTCCAGCAGATCCGCGACTACCTCGTCGCCCAGGGAGACGCCGTGATCCTCGTTGACGACGGCGACAGCATCCAGGGCGAGCCCATCGGCACCATGACCAAGGGCGAAGC
>OCVV012863252.1_pt1 | contig 72885 bp, 64 predicted proteins | sample 1539721 | NCBI WGS metagenome assembly OCVV01 (sample SAMN02144230, study PRJEB22623) | gut metagenome | biome: sheep rumen | host: Ovis aries | place: New Zealand
ATTAGTTAATTGTAAAAGATTTTCGCGAACCGCTGCTAAAGCATCTTTTAACGATTGATTCTTGTCAAAATCTTTTGATATAGCAGGAGCTTTGTCTGCGGCTATTGCTTTTTTCCCGGATTTTAAAAATTCGTTAAAACCGATACCGAACTTATTTGTTAAGATAGTCGATATTACTTCGGCGAAAAATTTTAGTGCAATTTGTATTCTGTCTTTTTTATTCTTATCCGGAATATTTTCTTGCAACTGATTCAGTTTATCAATTATAACGGAGAGTATGGCTACAAGTGGTTCTTCGTAGTATTCGTTTTCCCAACAGTTGTAGTGAATCACCAAATAATTCTTCAACTCGAGTTTTTGCTCAAGTTCTTTCAAAATCCACGATTTGCCACAGCCCCATTTCCCATCAATCGCAAATGAGAAACCTTCGTGTGCACTGTTTTTTTGCGTGATTATATTGTCAAGTAATGAGACAAACGACCCACGCCCAAGCATATCCTGTTGCATAATTGTATACCTTTTTTTATTCAATATAGTTTGTTTTTGCAAAGATATTTTGCGTAACGAATGGTCATTTGCGTGAGAGAAGCGCCCAAAAGATTTTGAATAAAATCAATCACCTCTTGACAATCGTCATCCAGTAATCTATATTTCTTAGTGCTCAAGTGTACACTTGTGCGCTTTGGGCGACAAACAAATAAGCCCCGCCTTTTTATGCTTGTAGGCGGAGAGGAGTAAAGATGAGTGAAAAAGAATGGTCAAATTCGGCCTCAAATCCGCAAATTAGCGGTCAAATGTATTGCATTTGTATTGAAAATGAATTAGATTTGTATAAAAACGAGGTAATTCATATGGCAAATGCAGTTTTACAGACGAGAATAGACAAGGCCACTAAGGATGAGGCCGAGCAGTTGTTTGAATCGCTTGGTCTAGATATCACTACGGCTATTAGACTGTTCTTGAAACAGGCGATTAACCAGCGCTGCATCCCTTTTGATATTGTTCCTCCTCAACGCGAGTTCTCCGATTCGACGTTAGCCGCCATTGAAGAGGCTAAAAGCCTTGCTAGGAATCCTAGAGCGAAAAGGTATTCTTCTGCAAAGGAACTCCTAGAGGATTGCAAGTAATGGTCTATGAGCTTATTAAGACTTCTCGCTTTAGGGCTGGCGTAAAGCTTGCGCGAAAGCGAGGGCTAGACATTTCACTTCTGGAAGATGTCATTGAAAAATTGCGGCTAGATCAACCTCTTGAAGCAAAGCATCATAACCATGAATTGTCGGGGAATTTCAAGGGTGTATGGGAATGCCATATTCAACCGGATTGGCTGTTGCTTTACTTGAAGGATAATGGTGTGCTTGTGCTGACTCTGGTCGATACGGGAACGCACAGCGATATCTTTAAGAAATGACAGCAATCGCCTTATTAAGTAACACTTTTAACCCCGTCAGGTGTTATAATGGCAAATAGGTCCGCCTATTTGCTATTTTTGTCTGAAATTCGAGAATCGTTTGTTGAAAGTCTGGTCATACATCGTCTTTTTGTTGTCTCTGGCGGCCTCTCTTGCTTTTGCGCAAGGGACGGCAGGTTCCGCGCAGTCCGTTCCCGGCTCTGCAACAGCAGACTCTGCAAAGGCCACGGGCATCGTCTTCAACGGCGTGGTGCAGGATTCCTCCTTTGCCGTGGGCGAAAAGCTCAACGTTGAAATTCTCGAGTCCGGCGAGGCGCTCCAGACCACCGTGGGCACGCCTTTCAGCGTGATTCTCCCCGAAGATACCCTCTGGAATATCTGCGTTACTAACTCCGACACGGCTGGCGCCGAAAAGGAAAAATGCTACGAACTCAAGTATGTCGGCGCAGAACGCGCCTTTTCACAGACCCTGGGCGACGGGTTTGCTTTGGGTGATTCTGTTAAGGTTGGTGAGCCTGCCGAACCAACCTCAGTTCCGTTATCGGCCCTTCGGCAAGCTCAGGGACCTGATTCTACGCAGTCTAAAGACATGAACGTTGATTCCCTCCTTGCCGCAGGCAACAATGGCAAGGTCACCGAACTCAAGAAGGTGGTGGTGCAGCTGCGGCGCCGCCCCAAGCGCAGCCCCGGCGAGTCCGTGGTGTCGGCCAAGTCCATCAAGCGCATGCCGAGCCTCGCCGAGGCCGACGTCATCAAGAGTATCCAGGCCCTCCCGGGAGTGGTCGCCAGTTCCGATTTCAGTTCCAAGATTTACGTTCGAGGCGGCGCCGCGGACCAGAACCTGTTTCTGTTCGACAACGCCGTGGTCTATTCTCCGGTTCATTTCTTCGGACTATTCAGCACCTTCCTTGTAGAAGGTATCGACGATGTGAAGTTCTACAAGAGCGGTTTTCCGGCCCAATACGGCAACCGCCTGAGTTCGGTCTTGAAGATGGACGGCCGTGCAGGCGGACAAGACTCTGTTGATGAATGGTTCAGCAAGAGCAGTATCAAGATAAGCACCTTCGCCGCCCAGCTCCATACCGAAGGCCATCAGGGCCCCGCCCGCTGGGTAGTGGCGGGGCGCACCACCTACATCGGCTATGTGCTGGACCTGTGCAACGCCATCGGGCTTCTGGACCTTGATCTGGACTATGAGTTTACGGACCTGCAGGGAACGTTCCTGTACAATTTGACGGACGATACCCGATTCAAGTTCAGCTTTTATGTAGGCAAGGACGTGCTGGCCTTTGACCCCCTTTACGTGGACTGGGGGAACGTGGCGATTCCTCTCGGGATTTACCACCGCTTCAACGGCAACTGGGATTACAATTCCACATACGCATTCAGCCGCTTTTACCAGAACATGGAAATATCGGACCTGATGTCCATCAGCATGAACCTGATGACCTTTTCGGGCAAGCAGTGGCTCAACTACCGCGGCGTCAAGGACCACGTGATAACCGGCGGCTACGAACTGGAATATACCTACGACCGCCTGGGTGAACGGGTTTCTGACACCAAACTGGAAGACAAGCAGAGGCCTTTCCACCATGTGGGCTACCTGCAAGATGCCTGGAAGGTTACTCCCGATTATTTGCTGCAATACGGTGCGCGATTCAACTACCAGACGGCGGCCAAGCATTTTGGCGTAGAACCCAGGGCGTCCTTGACTGTGAACCTGGACGAAACCAAGACGGTTGAATTTTATGGTGGTTACTATTTGCAATACTTGAATTCCATCATGTTCAGCGATCAGGAAACCTTGAACGAGTTTTACTACCCGGCCACCACGGACAATTACGGCAAGCAGATGAAACCCGCTTCGTCGTGGCTGTTTGCCACGGAATACAGCCACAGGAATTTGTTCGACGGCTACGACGCCACCGTCGGGCTCTATTACAAGACCCAGAGTGACCTCAAGACATTTGCCATGGATTCGGACTCCACCGAAGACGACAGCGAGGCCTCTGCCAATTCCCAAAGCATGGTCATGGCGGATTATTTCGGCACGGCGTCGGGTTATTCTTTCGGTTACGAGCTCTCGCTCCGCAAGGATAGGGGCTGGTGGTTTGGCGGAATCAACTGGAGCCAGAGCATAAGCGTTATCCGCTCCGACGACGGAACCAAGGCCTATTACCCCAGCTGGCATCAGCCCTACGCCCTGAAGCTAGACGCGGGCATCAACTGGAAAGGCGACGAGGATGCCCTGAAAAAGCACCCGGTCAAGGGCCGCTATTTCCGCTCCTCCATTGCCCTCAAGTATTCCGCGGGCATGCCCATCACGGGATACAAGGGGTATTTCTATCGGGAAGATTTGGGAAACAGGAATTATTCCGACGACATCGTGGTGGTTCAGGGGAGTCGCAATGCGGAGAGGCAAACCGACTACTTCCGCGTAGATGTGAAGGTCATCGATATCGGCCGCGAAAACAAGTGGAACTTCAGCTGGACCATCATCAACCTGACCAACCACGACAACATGTTCTACTCCTTCTACGACACCCGCGAGAACCCGCCTGAATACAACGAAATCTACCAGTTCCCCTTTTTACCGATTATGCTGAGTTATGAGTATTATTTCTAGACGAGAGACGAGAGGCGAGAGACGAGAGATAGAATGTAGAACCGTCATGGCGGACCAGATCCGCCATCTGGTTGTTGTTTCTTTGGTGGGTCTTCTCGCTGCCTGCGGGGATTTTCATGGGCCCTGGGAATACTACCCCCACACCACGGAAATCTATGCAGGCGTTTACACCTACGGATACATTATAGAGGGCGAGTCCTCGCGAATCTGTTTTTCCAAGATGTATGAACTGGAAGAATCCTCGGCAGAAAACTTCGCGTTCTATGACAGCGCCAAGGTGACCGTCCTCGACACCACGGCAAAATCCGCTCCCGTGCAGCTTGTCCCCGAAACGGGTAAGCCCAACTGTTTTGTGGCGGATTCGTCGTCGGGGCTTGTGGGCAAGGCGGGCGATTCCTACAAGATGGAGGCGTTTTTTAAGTGGGACAGTTCCGGCGAAAAGGTTTCTACCACCTATAAGGCTGTTGCTACTATCCCCAAGAAATTCTCTGTCAAGAAGGTGAAAATCCCCCAGCAAGATGGCAAGACCAAGGATGTGGCCTTGAACGGCAAAGGGTTTGAAACGAAATTCTTGACGTTCCCCAGGGACATGGATATCTACAAGTTCTACACCGAGCACGACAAGGATTTGGGCGGTGTGCTGGTGACGCTGACCTACGACAACGTGAACGGTGGCGAATCCATGAACACCACCATCCACAAGATGCTTTCTAACTTTGCGGACAAGGATTCCGCCGGCTTTGTATTCTCCCTGAGCAATAGCCTTGAAAATACCAAGAGGCTGGGGTACAACGACAATTGGACCATAGGCGGCTACAACAGCGCCGACACCATTTTCGTGTCGAACCTCTCTTTCCCCATAGGGGAATCGGTGCTCCATTTTTATGCCACCGACAGCGCCTACATGGATTACGAGGACTATGTTTTGGAAGCTCTGGAAGACCCCCGGGTGGTTCCCGTGTCCAACATCGAAAACGGCATGGGCGTTTTTTCGGGCATGAAACGGGTGGATATTCCCGTAAAAATCAAGGGCGATGACTACCTGGAATTTGAATACATCAGGAGCGCCTCCTGCAAGCAGGCCGGCGACGACCCCGATGACAAGGAGGGCTGGAAAAACAGGGCCTGCAGGCTGTACCAGGATGTCTATTGCTCTGGAATGCCATATGGGGATTCGGCAACCGGCGGCACAGATTTGGTTACTGCCAATTCGAAGGCTGGTGCCTATTTTGCGGAAGGCGACTACCTGGTGAACGAGACCTGCTACCCCTCCCTGGTCAAGGCCGCCATGATGCTGGATACGACCAAGTGGTCCGTGTTCCTGCCCGATACGATTGATGCCAAGGACAAGTCAAACGCCTACGCCGACGGCCTCAAGCGCTACTGTGTGGCAAACAACTTCGAAAGCAACAAGATTGCGGACTGTTCAAGCCTCAAGAAGGACTGCCTGGAAAGCACCGAAAAGAACGACTGCCTGGAGTATTTCTGGGAATGGTGCGCCGACAGGGACTGGGATTACGGGAGATTCCCCCAGTGTAAATCCGCCCTGGTGAGCCGCTACTACATACAAAAACAAAAATCCCCCGTCTTGGCGAGGGAGGTGAAGCTGATTTGTAAGCAGGACAAGCCTCTGGTTTGCAAAAACTGGTAGGCGGACTACACCAGGTCCCAGCCGCCGAAACCGCGGATGTCGGCGACACCACCGGCAAAAGGCGGATAAGCGGGTAGGGCGAGGTCAATGCCGCTGCCTTGTTCACTACGGGGCGCATGCCTAGGCCGAGCAAGGTCGAATAAGGCGACCTGCCCGCTAGTGAGCTGCACGTCGTTGCCGTCCTTTACGCTGGGGAAGATAAAGTCAAATGCATAATTTTCATTAAATTAATAACTAATCTTGATTGTTTGGTGAAAATGGATGGATTGGCTGCATTTTGCCGTATCGAAACGGCTATGAGGGGTGTTCCTTTTTTTGTATCTTGTAAAAAGTTGAGTTTTTAAAAATAGGAGGTTTCGTATGCAGTCAAGACTCAAAGAAGCCGTTGTGCTCGCCGTCGCCATTCTTGGGCTGGGCGCTTTCCTCTATTGCGCCATGATCCACGTGAAGGACCGTGACCGCGTAGTGTTTGTGCGGGGGCTTGCCGAGCGTGAAGTTCCAGCCGATTACGTAATTTGGCCCATCGTGTTCAAGGAAGCGGGTAACGACCTTTCGGCCCTGTACGAGACGGTCCAGGCCAAGACTTTAGCCCTGGAAAAGTTCCTTCAGGATAATGGGGTTGCCAAGGAAGAAATCACCAAAGCATCTCCCGATATTATGGATACCCAGAGCGAACTGTATACCAGTGAAAAACGCCCCTTCCGCTATGTGGTGACCATGTCGCTTACGGTGGCCTCCAAGAATGTGGACAAGGTTCGCGAACTCATGGGCAAGCAGGGCGAGCTCTTGAAACAAGGAATCGCCTTTAGCGAAGGGGATTTCCGTTACCGCAAGATTTACAGCTTTAACGGGCTCAACGCCATCAAGCCCGAAATGATTGACGAGGCCAACAAGGACGCCCGTGCTGCTGCCGAAAAATTCGCCAAGGATTCCAGGAGCAAGCTGGGTAAAATCAAGACGGCAACCCAAGGGCTATTTTCTATTGAGGACCGTGACGAAAATACACCCTTTGTCAAGAAGGTTCGTGTGGTCACCAACGTGCAGTATTTCTTGGAAGACTAGTCGCTAACGGCGTGATTGAAAAATGAAGTTCAAGAGTATCGAAAAAATCCATTCCGGAAAGTTCATTACCCGTTACGACCTCCATTACGAAACGGCAAGTGGCAAGCCGGTTACCTACGAGATGATCAGCCGCGAACCGAACGTCAAGAGTATTGAAGACCTGCGTCGCCACAAAAATAACGCTGTGGTCCTGATAATGCACGACGAGTCAGGCGAAAAACTGCTGCTGTGCAAGGAATTCCGCATGGCGGTGGGGGAGCAGGTGGTGAATTTCCCTGCGGGACTCATAGACGAGGGCGAAACGGTAGAGCAGGCTGCTGCCCGTGAACTGCGAGAAGAAACGGGGCTAACCCTTCTGCGCATAGACGAAACCTGGAAAGAAAGTTATTCCGCCATCGGGTTTGCCAACGAGCTGAACGTGGTGGTGGTGGGAACGGCAGGCGGAAAAATCAGGCCCAGCGATTCCGAGCGTGAAGAAATCGATGCCGCCTGGTACAGCAAGGAACAAGTGCGGCATCTGCTAAAGACGGAGCGCTTTGCGGCCAGGACCCAGGCCTATTGTATTCTCTGGAGTAGAAGCTAGGTTTATTCCTTAACGCAGCGGATATAGGCCCACCTGTCTGGTGGATCTCCAGCAGACAACGCATGTAGTGGGTAAAGACGCCAAATTTTAAAAACGGCCCATATAATACCTAGATTCATCCAGTGGGCCGCATATTCCCTTTCTTCTTCAAATGTAGTGCTCTTTATGCCGATAGCGCCACCCCCCAATAGCACGTTGAAACCATAGGGGTCGTTTTGCATTTCGGGATATGATTCGTCACTGATGGATGCAAGCAGTTTGTTCCACTCTTTTTTTGTCGGTATCCTCCAGCCCGTGGGGCATGCCTTTTCGACGCTTTTGTAACCGTAGAGTCTTCCGTATCTTTTGCACTTGTCTGGATTGTCGTCGTAACAGCGGCTTATATCAATTTCATAGTTGAGGTTTTCGGCCATCCAGGTCAGGGTGCCGATTTTTACCGTTTTGTAGACTTTGCCGTCACGTTCGTCTTTAAGAGAATCCCTTACAACTGTACTGGGGTCCACGGGATCGCCGCTACCACCAAAGTCCGAAACCCACTCGCCTTCCTCGCAGGCGTAAGTGTCAAAGATGGTGTCCCGTGGCACCTTGTACATTTGGCCCTCTTTTTCGGCGGTACATTCGCCGGCTTCCTCTATGGACTTTAGGGTTTCAATATCTTCGCTAGAATTGCTGCTGGAACTGTCGTCGGAGCAGGCGGTAAACAGGAGCCCGGAAAGGGCGATGGTCAATGCGGCGCAGGCCGCGCTATGGAAACAATTGGTCCTAAACATAGATTTACCTTTGTGCGCAATATAGAAATATGGGGCAAAAGTTGATTATTTCCAGTGTGGCGGTGACATTTTTTCCAGGTTCCGGTGTTTTAAATATGTAATTTTGGTGCAACTTAACACAGAAGAATATGACAAGATTGAATTTTTTGCCCTTTGTCCTTTTGGTGCTGTTCCTTTCGGGATTGGCCCTTGCCGATTACGATTCGGAAATCCGAGACCTGAAACAGCAAAAGGAAAAGCTGAATTCCGAAATCCAGAAGCTGACCCGGCAGATTGCCTCTACGGATTCCCTGCTCAAGGCGGATGATTCCCGCTACAAGAAGTTGCAGGCCCGCTACAGCGAAGATTCGGAGCGCCGCCGTGCCGAAATCGACAGCCTGAACGTGAAAATCCGGGGCGTGGCCGCCCAGCTGCAAGAAGAACGGCAGAAACAGGCCCACGCCAAGAACCGAAACGACAATGTGGCAGCCAAGCGCAAGGCCTTGCGTTCGGCCATGCTTTCTATATGCAAGCAGCTGGAACGGCAGGTGGCCATGACGGTGCCTTGGGAACGGGATGCCAGGCTGGAACGGGTCCGCTCACTCGCTCGGGATATCGAAAGCGGGAGCGCCGCCGAAGAAGAAAGTTTTTCCCGTATCAAGGCGGTTATCCAGCAAGAAATCAAGTTCGGCGACGAGGTGGCCATTGTGAACGCGCCCCTTACCCGCAAGAACGGCGAATTGATTAACGCCCAGATTCTGCGGATTGGTAACCAGTGGATGGTCTATAGCGACGAAAACGGAACTGTTTACGGGAGCCTGGTACGCCGCGCAAGCAAGGGCAAAATCACCTACGAGTGGAACGAAAACCTGGAGCTGTGGGAACGTGAAATTATCCGCTACGCGATAGACGTGAAACTGGCCAAGAAACCGCCCCAGATTATCGCCATGCCTGTCACCCTTTCTGTGGTAGGAGGCGAGAGATGAATTCGGAATTCGGAATTCGGAATTCGGAATGGCTGTCAAGAACAATGATGGCTCTATTCCTGTTGTTTATTATGCCAAACCTCTCTTGGGGTGCCAAAAAGAAGGATGCCGAAGAGCAGGCCCGTATTCAGGACTCCCTGAAACAGGTAGAAATCCAGAACCTTCAGCGCGAAATCGAAAGCCTTGCCCGTATCCGCTTGCAAAAAGCCGACTCTCTAGAAAAACTGGAAGCGGCCCACTGGAGCAAGCGTTATGCCGAATCCCAGCTGACCGAGGAACATCAGGTGGAGACCCGCGAACTGGACGGTCGCTACACAAAGCTCTCTACGGATCTGGGCCGCGTAAGCGAAGAAGTCCAGGCCAGCAAGGATGTTACCGCCGAAGCCGAAGAAACGGCCAAGGCCGAAGAAGATGCCTTCGAGGCTTTTAATACCCAGGTGAGACTTTCCATAGACAAGTCCCTGGACGAGATTACGGGAGATTACCCCGTGGGCATGGGGGAAAGGCTCCTTTCCCTGAACAAGGCCCAGCGGGAAATGGCAAAGAAAAAGCCGAACACCTTGCCTGCCCTGAGGTATTATCTGAACGATCTGCTCGCCCGACACGAGATGACCTACACCCAGTCTTTCGGTCCTGAAAAGTCCCAGGTGGGGAGCCGCACCGATGTGGAGGTTTACCGCATGCGTCTCGGGACGGTGTTCCTGGGCGAGGCGGCTACGGACAACGGTGAGATTCAGGCGCTCCTGCGGACAGGCGCCTTGCAGGGCAAGCGCTACGAATGGAATGCCACGCTCCCTGCCGACATGGCGGAATCGATTCGTGCAGCCATCAACAACGCCTATTCGGGACTTTCCAAGTCGAACACGGTCCAGGTGGATGTCCCGATGGACTTGCTTCAGAACAAGGCCATCAAGAATTCTATCAGCAACAAGGGCGACGAATCGCTCAAGACGCAGTTTGCGGAATGGTTCAAGAAGGGCGGCATCGTGATGTACCCGCTCTTTTTGGTGGCGTTCTTTGCCTTGCTCCTGGCAGCGGAGCGCTTTGTTGTGCTCATGTATCGTGGGCATTTGGGCAAGCGTTTCATGGCGCGCCTGAACATGCTCGTTCAGAACACCCGTTACGAGGAGGCCGCCAATCTGTGCCTGCAGCGCGGCACGAGTCTTGCCATGGTTCTTTTTGCGGTGCTCAACAAGGCAAACGACACCCGTGAAAATGCGGAACGTTCCTTGCAAGAGGCCCTGCTTCGGGAACAACCCAAACTGGAACGCCGCATGGGACTCTTGGCCGCCATGGGCACCATCGCTCCGCTTCTTGGACTTTTGGGAACGGTGACGGGTATTATCACCTTGTTCACCGTCATTACCGAGGTGGGCACCAACGACGCCCGCGTACTTGCCGGCGGTATCTCCGAAGCCCTGGTCACTACGGAAACTGGCCTTGTCATCGCCATTCCCGTGATGATCATTCACGGACTTCTGAGTGAAAAAATCGAGAAGGTCACCAGCGAACTTTACATGCAGAGCATGGCCCTACTGAACAGGATTTTCGACAAGGAAAAATGAGCAATTCCTTCTACGTATTCGTTGAATCCCTAAAAAGCACGTACCAGGCCGGTGGTGTGGTAATGCTCCCCATTCTGCTGGTGGGAACTGTCGGATTCTACTACCTGTTTTACAGCTGGTTCCGTATCGGCTCTGACTTTTTCAGGCAAGATGTCCAGAAGGTTATCAAGAACCTGCGTCACGACCTGAATGAAGGCGGTGTCGAAAAGGCCATGTCCCGGTTGGAAAAACGCCGTGGAATTTTGGCCAGCGAACTCCGTTACGCCATTGAACATGCGCAAAAGAATCCCAAAGGATTCCGCGACATTATGCAGGTGCGCATGCTGGGAACGCTACGCCACATGGAAAAGGGAAGCCACATCGTGGCGGTAATGGCGGCGGCAGCCCCGCTGCTAGGCCTTTTGGGGACGGTTACAGGCATGGTCTCCACCTTCGAGGTAATTACCCTGTATGGAAACCAGAACCCGGTCCTCATGGCCGACGGAATTTCGGAAGCCCTTATTTCTACCCAGAGCGGGCTCCTGGTGGCGTTCCCCTTGACCTTGCTGAAGCAGCGCCTGGATGAACGTGTAGAAATTTTGACCCAGGACTTGAAACTCGGGGCCACGATTATTGACAATTATTTTGTAGGGTAATTATGGAATTTAACCTGCCGAGCAGAAAGAAAAAGGATATGGGCATCGAGATGGGCCCCCTGATGGACATCGTGTTCATCTTGCTGATCTTTTTTGTGGTCACGTCGTCCTTTACCCGCGAAACCGGCGTAGATGTGACCAAGCCACAGGCCCAGACGGCAAGCCAGCTGGAAAAGGAAAACCTGCTCATCGCCATTACCCGCGAAGGAACCATCCACATGAACGAACGCCAGGTGGACTTGGCAAGCCTGCAGGATATCCTGAAACAGTCCCTCTCGAAAAATCCCGACAGGGAGGCTGTGGTCATTGCCGACAAGGGCGCGGAAACAGGCGTGCTGGTGCAGGTCATTGACATGTGCAATCTGGCCGGAGTCAAGAAGGTGTCCATTGCGGCCCAAGCGGAATAGTTTCGAACCTCGAACCTCGAGCCTCGTGCCCCATAACTACAATGCGTAAGATTCTAAGGAAAATAATCAAGCGGTCTCTGCTTCTCCTGGCGGCGGTGCTTTGTAGCCTGCTGCTGGTATTTTCCGTGACTCTTGCCAACATGTTTCTGACCGGGAAAATCTTCCACGAAAAAAAGTACACCAAGACGGAAGTCTCCGTAAAGAAGGTGGAAGAAATGGAAAAGAAGGTGGAAAAGAAAAAGCCTTCCCGCAAGCCGGAACGGCAAAAGACCACCTCCCGCACGCCCAAGGCGGGCCCGCGTCTTGCCATGAACCTGGGGGTGGCTTCGGGGACGGCAGGGGCAGCCATTAACGAGGAACTGGTGGCGGATTTCCGCGGGGGCGCCATGTCCAGCGAAAAGGGCGATGTAGATAAAAAACCCGAAAGCAAATCCATGCCCAATTTCCAGGTGCCGCCGCAAATTCGGGACCGGGAAATCGACGCTTCGCTCCGCCTGAGTTTCTGTGTAGACGTGGGCGGGCGGGCCTATGATATCCGCATTATCGAGGAATCCCCTGCGGGTTCCGGGCTTGCCGCCGCCGGTCGCGAGGCTCTTAGTCGCATGACTTTTGCCCCTGCAGAAAAAGACGGCAAGGCGGTGGCGTTTTGCGGAATGGAACAGCCTTTCGAGGTGAAGTTTAGGGACTGATTTAGACGAAAGAACGGCACTGCGTGCCTACAGACGAGAGACGAAAGATTTATAATGACGCTTTGCGCAAAGAGCTTGAAAAAGATGAAGAAAGTGAAGTTGAGCATATTCGATTGGTTGTGCTGCGGGTTTCGTTCAGCATCACTCTCGTCTCTCGTCTCTCGTCTCTCGTCTATTTTCTTTCTTGCCATTCCTGTTTTTGCTGCGCAGTCTTCTTATGACCTGCTGGAACGCGCCAACGCCCTTTACCGCAACGGGAAATTCAACCAGGCCATCATCCTGTATCACAAGGCCGAAGAACGCGGTGCCGATCCCACGGCCACAAGTTTCAATATCGCCAACAGTTATTACCAGATGGAAAAATACCCCGAGGCGGCGGCCGCCTACCGCAAGGCGGTGGATTTTTCAGACGGGGCGTTTTCCCCTGCGCTGTTCAACATGGCCAGCGTCTATTTCCGCCTGAAGCAATATCCCGAATGTATCGCCGCTTACCACAGGGCGCTGAAGCTGGAGCCGAACAACATTTCGGGATGGCTCTACCTGGGGGAGGCCTACAGCAAGGTAGGCGACAAGGTGGGGGCGCTCCGTTCGGTAGAAAAGGCCTACCAACTGGACCCTGACAACCTGAGCATCGTCTATCAGCTTTCGGAGGCGAACATCGCCATGGACGATTACGACCGGGCTGTAGAAATTGTCCGCAAAGGCTACACGGCACACCCCGAAGAGGTGGATTTTCTGGTCTATCTTGGGGATGTTTTCCGCATGAACAAACAGTATGAGCAGAGTGCGGGTCATTACCGCGAAGCCCTGGGCGTGCGCCCTGACGACGTGAATGTCATGTACAAGCTGGCCGATGTCTTGGCCGAAGACAACAAGCCCTTTGTGGCCATGGACATCCTGAACAACATCTTACAAATCAAGCCGGACTTTTCCGACGCCGCCATTTTCCTCGGGAACCTGGCCTACGATACCAAGTTCCTGGACCGTGCTGAATATGCTTACGAACTAGCGGCCAAAAAAGGAAACGCCGAAGCTATTTATGGTCTCAAGAATATGGCTTACGATGCCATGGCGAAAAAGCGTACCGACGAGGCCCGCCGCCTATTGCTGCTGGCCCAGAAGTACTACCCCAATGACCAGTCCCTAAAGGCGGACTTGCTGGAACTGGAACAGTAGTTCGCCAGTTTTACAAAAGCTACACCGCCGAAAGCAGCAGAATAGCCAGCACCTGCCCGCTTAAAATTCGGAGCAGCATGGTGAGCGGATAGACTGACGCATACCCGATGTTCACCGCTTCGCTGTCAGCCTGGCTGTTGGCAAAGGCCAGGGCCGGCGGGTCCGTGGTAGCGCCTGCCAGCACGCCGCAGAGCGAAAGGTAGTTCACCTTGAAAACCAGGTGCCCCACCACTGCCATGATGGCAAGTGGGAAGAAGGTGATGATGGCCGCAAGCCCCATGTAGTAGAGCCCGTCGCCGTTCAGGAGCACTTCGAAGAATTTGATGCCTGCGTTCAGGCCCACGCAGCTCAGGAAAAGCGTAAGGCCGAACTCACGGAGCATCAGGTTTGCGCTGTTGGCCATGAAAAAGTTCAGGGGCCCGATCTTGCGCTTGCGGCTTAACAGGATGGCCACAATCAGCGGGCCACCGGCAAGCCCCAGCTTTAGCGGGGTAGGCATCCCGGGAATGGCGAAGGGAATGCTTCCTACGATGACTCCCAAGTAAATGCCCAAGAACGCGGGCAGGATTTCGGGATGGTCCAGGGCGGTGAGGGAGTTGCCCAGTTTTTTCGCGACGATGTCGAGTCCAGAGGCGGGGCCTACGATTTTCAGCTTGTCGGCAAACTTGATGCGCAAATCCAGTCGGCCCGTAAACTTGAACCCGCTCCGGGTCACGCGACTTACGGTCACGCCAAAGCGTTCCGCCAGAGCCAAGGAGCCGATGGTGCGGCCCAGTATTTTCTTGTTGGTCACGAGTACGGTCCTCACCTGGATGGGTTCCGTATTCTTGGCGGGAATGGCGGTGATGGGCGTGTCCAGGCGCTTGCCGATAATCTTTTCCATGGCGGCTACGGCCTCGGGCATGCCTACGATGTGCACCTTGTCGCCTTTCTCGATGACGGTCTTTCCGTTGGGGGTAAAGATGTTTTCGCCCCGCAAGAGTCGGGTCACCACCACGCCGCTAGAAATCAGGTCAGGGATTTCTTTCAGCATGATTCCGTACAGATTCTGGTTATCCACCGTAAGGCTGCAGGATTCGATTTCCTTGCTGGTGGCGGCGATTTCGTCGGCATAGTCGGTTGCCGCCTTGGCGGGGTCCTGCCGGAACACGAGCCGCACGAGCAGCATCACGAGAATGATCCCGATGACGCCGAAGGGGTAGGCCACTGCATACCCGATTCCTGTCAGGGATGTATCCACGCCGGCGGCGGCAAATGCGGAATTGGCGGCTCCCAGCGAGGGCGTGTTGGTCACTGCACCGCAGAGCATGCCGATAAGTACGGGCACGTTGTCGTGCATGCTGGTAAAGAAGTAAAGGCAGAGGGTCACGATAACGCCAAGCAGCACAATCCCTACGGAAAGGATGTTCAGCACCAGTCCGTGCCTACGGATAGAATCCATGAAGCCTGGGCCTACCTGCATGCCGATGGTATAGACGAACAGGATAAGGCCGAACTCCTGGATAAAATGGAGCACATTTCCTTCGACGCGGAGTCCCAAGTGCCCAAGCAAGATGCCCACAAAGAGCGCTCCTGCACCGCCAAGGCTAATGCCCTTGACCTTGATTTTTCCGACCATGAGGCCGACTGCCGCCGTGAGGGCAATCGCCACAACTTGTTGCCCTACCGAGGGCTGGGTGAATAGATTGATAAGCCAGGTCATTGTTTTTTTTTGGAGCGTGTCATCCTCGCGAAGGCGAGGATCTGCTTGAGGAAAAAGTGGTCAGTGATTAGTGGTTAGGCTGTAGGTCACAAGAAGTGTCATCCTGAAAAATAACAACTAACTCCACCGGAGGGGTGTAGCTATTTCTTGATGCAGCGGACAGAGGCGAAAATGTTCTTGTTGAAGTGCTCGTAGGCGATTCCGGAGTCGGTAATGCGGACAAGGTAAGCCCTGGAATCGTCGTAGCTGTCGCTTGTCCAGAAGCTGGCGCTTACGCCCTTGTCGGCGAAGTTTCCGTCGTAGTACTTGAATCCGGCGAAGAGGGCGTTAAAACCGTTGGCGCTTTTGAGTGCAGCAGGCTCGCTTGTGCCGAAGGCCGCCTTGAAGTCTTCTACGGTGGGGAGCGCCCAACCGGTGGGGCATACGTTACCCGTTGCAGAGGCGAAGGTGTACAGGCGTCCGTCCGTATTGCAGTTGTCGTGGTTGTTGGCGTAGCACACGCTTGAATCCGGAGTAAACACGTCCAGGTTTTCGGCCATCCAGGTCTTTCCGCCCAGAGTTGCGGTCTTGTAGGTTTTTTCGGGGCAGGCGAGGGTGTGGCCGGCCTCGTTGTAGGCGCAGTCCCGGTTGTCGTTGCAGGCGGTAAAGGCGAGGGCGGTGAATGCGACGAGTGCTGTGGTGGCAAGTGTTTTAAGAATCGATTTCATGAGAACTCCTTTGAATGTGCCTTGGGGCTTTTTTGTTTTCGGTGACAAAGATAAAACATGATTCTGATATTGACTAATAAATTATTTTTTCATTTTTAATCACTTTTTTTGATGATTTTTTTAAAAATCTCTGTTTTACCCTTCTGTATCCTGATTTTATTGTTTATATTTGTGCTATAAAAATTTTTGATGAATTGGAGTTTTTATGGAACTGACCCATATCAAGTACTTTCTGGAAGTGGCCCGAACCGAACACGTGACCCAGAGCGCCAAGAACCTCTGCATTGTGCAGCCTGCGCTGACTCACGCCATCCACAAGCTAGAAGACGAACTGGGGGTCAAGCTTTTCAAGTCCAGCGGCCGTAACATCAAGCTTACCGAAGCGGGTGATTACTTCTACAAAAAGGTGAAGCCCCTTTACGAAGACATCGAGGCCTTGCCCGCCCGCCTTCGCGCCAAGTCCGACAAGCAGGCCATTACCGTGAGTCTCAAGGTCCTGGCGGCTTCTTCCTTTGTGACCAATGCGGTTATCCAGTACAAGAAAGACGCTCCGGCGCTCCGTTTCTACCTGGTGCAGAAAGAGGAATCGTCCCTGTACGACATTTCCATCCAGACTTTCGCCAACTACCGCCCGCAGGAAAATCCCGATGAAGAGGTTTTTGTCTGTTCCGAGAACATCTACCTTGCCGTACCCAATACGGCGGAATACAAGAAGCGGGACAGTATTTCGCTGCATGAACTGGGCGACACCAACTTTATCGGCCTGTACGGTTCCAAGCAGCTCCACACCATCTGCGAGGATTACTGTAAGCGCATAGGCTTCCAGGCCCACCTGATTTTTGAGAGCGACAACGCCCTCATGGTAAAAGACGCCATCGCAGGCGGCTTGGGTGTGGGATTCTGGCCCGAGTTCTCTTGGGGCAAGGTGGACAACCGCAGAATCAAGCTCCTGAAGATTACCGATATCGAATTCAAGCGCGACATTGTGGTGACACTCCTCCGCGGTAAGCAGGACAATTCCCACATCGAAGGATTCTACAAGTTCCTGGTCACCCAGCTGAGGCGTTCCGCTGGCCGCAAGAAAGAGCAGTAATAGCTATTTTTGGCAGCCATGGAAAACAACTCGACAGATTGTGCGGCAAAGCCAACTGCCTCCAAGCCGAACTACTTTCCGGCTATTGACGGGCTTAGGCTTTTGGCCAGCGTGAACATCGTGATGCTCCACCTGGGCAGTTCCAGCGCGCTGAATTACATGCAGGACTGCAAGTGGCTCATGCCCATCATCAGCGCTCCTGCCTTTGCGGCGGGCATCTTCTACGTGTTTGCGGGATTCTTGTTTGCAAGCAAGTTCAGCGATCCGGAACGGCGCATCCCCGTGATTCCCTTCATGTTCGCCCGCATCGCGAAACTCTACCGTCTGCATTTTTTCATGACGATTTTGATGTTCGTGGTGCTGGTCTTCAAGTTCAGCGGCTACACCCACCTGCCAGGCCTCCCTGAAATCGGCGACTGTGCCTCGGCGGGTCTTGCCAAGATGACCCACCCCTGGCGGAGCCTATTTTTGCACCTTACCCTCACCTGGTCCATTGTGCCTGACCTGGGCATGAAACTGAATGAGCCTTCTTGGTCACTGACCAGCTTTTTTATGTGCTACGCTATCACGCCCTGGTTCAGCCGCTGGCTTTTCCGCCAGAATTACCGCACGCTCTGGGTGCTGTTCGGCACGCTGTTTATCCCCGGAATTCTGTGGGCGGTTTTCTTCGGAGCTTCCGACAACCTGTGGTTCAGCGGCTACGAGGCCAAGTACCGTTTCTTCCACATCTTCGCTCCGGTCCGCATTTTTGAATACCTGTTCGGCATGGTGCTTTTCCGCCTGTACAGCGAGGGCGGTTTCGATTTCCTCAAGAAGAAATATGCAAGCGGAATTGCCCAGGCGGTGATTCTTGCCGCCATTTACGGGAGCCTGTTCCTGCTTCGGCCCGAATGGAACCCCGGCGTGAACTATTTCTTCCATCACAGCCTCCCGATTTTGCTCTACGGACTGTTCTTGCTTTCACTCCTGAGTGGCAAGGGATTTGCGGCCAGGTTCTTCTGCATTCCGCTGGTCCGCAAGGTGGGCCGCGCCAGTTTCTACCCCTACTTGATCCACCTGCCGATTATCACCATCGCCTGGGGCATTTGCAATCTGAACAAGCCCTTGAATACCTTGATCCTGATGGTCTTCATCTATACCGTCAGTACCCTGTACATGGAATTCAAGACCTGGCGCCGCAAGCGTGCCAAGGCGAAAGCGGTTGGGAATTAAGGGAAATACGCCTCCGGTACCTTTGTACATATCATTGTAAAATATTTGTCTTTTTATCAAATTACATATGATAAAAAAGGCGAAATTTTTATGAATTAGCACTTTTTGTATCATACAAAAGTAAATTTTAAAAATAGTGTTGCTAATTTGTGAAAAAATCGCAATTCTGTATTTTTTCATAATCCTTTTCCCCATTTTTTCGTTTATATTCATGGTATGGATTCTGTTATCACATACCAGGACTATCGGGCTTTTATGCAACAGTGGTTTGCAGAAAAAAAAGCCCGTTCCGCCATGACGTGGCGGGAGTTTGCGAAGCTGGCTGGCTTCAAGTCCCCGGTGTATCTCAAACTGGTATGCGAAGGAAAGTCAAGTCTGCGGGGTCAGGGTGTTTTGCGTGTAGCGCGGGCAATGGGATTGGAAGGCTTTGAACTGGCTTATTTCAAGTCCATGGTGGCGTTCAACCATGCAAATCGGGAAACTATAAGGCAAAAACATTTTGACGAGATGCAGGCCTTGGCAAAAGCCCATAAGGTAAATGTCCTTGGTCAGAATTCCATGAATTATTTTGAATTGTGGCAGAATCCGGTGCTTCGCGAATTGGTGCCCCACATGCCTGGTAAAAAGCCTAAGCAAATCGCCGTGGCGTGCATGCCCAAAATTTCGGCAAGGCAGGTATCCGAGACTCTCAAACGCCTAACGGATATGGGACTGCTCAAGAAGGTGGGCAAGGATACTTTTAAGCAGACTAGCAATACGGTTTCTACGGGAAAGATGGATTTTGTTCCGCTGGCGGTGCAGCAGATGCATTTACAGATGGGAAACTTTGCTTTGGATGCTATTAAGAATGTTCCCCTCTCTGAGCGCTCCGTATCGGGGCTTACCCTTGGGCTAACTCAAAAAACATTTCAGAAAATTGAGAAGGAACTGGCAGATTTTCGCAAGCGCATCATTGCCATTGCAACAGAAGACGATGACATGGAACGGGTCTACCGGCTCAATTTGCAACTGTTCCCTTTGACTTGGAATATCAAATCGAAAAAGGATTGAAAATGACAAAGTTTTTCAATATGGTCAACTACTCTATCATTGCATTTGCCGTGCTTTGTCTCTGCGGGTGTTCCGATGATGATAAGCATGCGGGCGGTGCGACAGAAGAGACGCAGATTGCCATTGAAGACAAGACCATTGCGGGTGTTTCCGAGAAGGGACCATTCGTGAACGGCTCTGCGGTACGTCTTTATGAGCTGAATTTTGAAACCCTTGGCCAGACAGGAAGGGCCTTTACGGGGAAGATTGCTAGCGATAGGGGCGATTTCCGCTATATGCATCTTAATCTGGAGTCTCAATATGTGCTCCTGGAAGCGAACGGTTTCTACCGTAACGAGGTGAGCGGTGAGAAATCAGCGGCTCCCATCACGCTGAATGCATTGGTAGATGTGTCTAACAAGGAAACGGCAAACATAAACCTGCTTACCCATTTGTCGTATGAACGTATGCAACATCTGGTGGATGACGGAGCTTCTGTGGCCGAGGCCAAAAAGCAGGCAGAGCAGGAAATCCTCAAGTCGTTCTACATTGAGGACGAATCCATCGGGGAATTCGAAGGTCTCTCCATATTCGAGGCAGGCAAGGGTAATGCGGCGCTACTAGCGATTAGCGTGCTCATGCAGGGTGATTTGAGTGAGGCGGAATTCTCGGAGCGGCTCGCCAATTATGCCTATGACATCGAGAAAGATGGCGTGTGGAATGATAGTACTGCAAAAACAAGTATTGCGGATTGGGCGAGTGTTGTCAGCGTAGATAATTACTATGCCAATATTCGCAAGAATATGGAAGAATGGAAACTCTCTGAAACTATTCCGGATTTCGAAAAGACTGTGGATAAGTTCTGGTGGGAAAACTATGGCCTCGGGGATTGCGATAAGGATGCGGAAGGTGTAATTAAGGAAAACCAGAACAAGGGAAGTGTACATAAGGACAAGAAATTTCTTTGCAAAAATCTGCGTTGGGTTTTCTCCATGGGGGAGAACTGGACTGTTTTTGATGATGCAGGCGATAGTGGAACCTCAAAAATAAAAATGGATCCAGGTGTATTCCCGATAAGGGCGGAATATTCTTTAGGTTTGACTAATCTGGAAAAAGGACTCCCGAATGTCTTAATCAAATATTTTTTGAATAAGGATTCTTCAACGGAGGATATTTCTGGATGTGCTGCTCTTAAGTATTCCTACAAAGGGGCTAGCCATTATTTTGAGGTACAAACTCCATCAATAACGGACTACGGATATTTTTATGTGTGGGCAGAAGCGTCCGATGTTTGGAAAGAGCAAACTTTAAAATGGAATAAGTTTGAAAAGTATTTTTGGGCAACGAATGAAGTGACCTTGGATGAAACCAAGAAGAATGTTGATGCGTATGTTTGGCTAATTAAGGACGACGCCGAAAAAGAAGGGACTCTAGAAGTCACCGAAGTGGAATGTGTTAAGGAGTAGGGGGTGTAATCATGTCGAATACTTTTGTAGCACAGTTAGATGGCGCGGATTTCATGTTTTCCAAGAATGACGACATGAAAGAAGGATTATTCAAGCAATATGAACGGGTCATTGTAAGAAGCATTATTACGTCATTCGGCCTGGATTTTCTAGTCTCTGACAGAAACGGAGGAGATGTCGATACCGTACACAATATCCGCAACAACCCTAATGATTACAAGAGCGAAAGAAATCGACAGAACTACCAGAAACGAGGAGAATACAACTCCTATGAATATCATGGGGATTCCCAGTACATAGAGACGAACAGGTTTTACAGCAGGCAGAAGAAAGCCGGAACGCTTCATGATTCCTATACTGGGAAGAAGATTACTCCCAATGAAAAAATGGATTTGGACCATGTCGTTTCTGCAAAAGAAATTCATGATGATCCTGGTCGAGTATTGTCGGGGCTGTCTGGGGTGGAGTTGGCGAATAGTCCAGAAAACCTGAAGCCCACTAATCCGCATACCAACCGTCAGAAGAAAGCCGATTCAATGGATGATTACCTTGAAAAGCATGGCGACGAGTATTCTGAAAGTGAAAAGTCGAGAATGCGGGAGGCCGATAAAAAGGCGAGGGAGTCTCAAGAAGCCAGGATCAACATGGCGTACTATACCAGTCCTGCATTTTGGCAGGATTCCGCGATTGCTGCCGGAAAAGTAGGCGTCAAGATGGGATTAAGGCAAGCGCTAGGCTTTGTTTTTGTAGAAATATGGTTTGCTATAAAGGAAGAGTTCGAAAAAGTTGATTCTGTCCTGAATATGGATGCCGGGGAATTTTTCAATGCATTGGGCACCGCCGTAAAAAGGGGTATTGAAAACTGCAAGAAAAAATACAGGCAACTGTTGGAATCTTTTAAGGAAGGAGCCTTGGCCGGTATTTTGTCTAGTCTGACAACGACCTTGTGCAACATATTCTCCACTACGGGGAAAAATATAGTCCGCATTATTCGACAGGCATGGACGTCGATAGTCGAAGCGTTGAAGATATTGTTTATCAATCCGGACCAGTTGCCATTCGGGGACCGCATGCTGGCCTTTACCAAGGTTATTGCGACAGGTGCGAGCGTTGTCATTGGCGTGTTGGTCAACGAGGCGGTTTCTTCGACGGCGTTGGGCCAGGTACCTGTTGTTGGCGAGGTCATTTCCGTTTTTTGCGGAGCTTTTGTAACCGGCATCATGAGCTGTACGCTGCTCTATATTCTGGATACGAATCCGCTGGTGAAAAAGCTTGTTGCTATGCTGAATTCTTTTAAATCGTCATATGACGTTTATATGGAGAAACTAAAAGAAGAAGTCGCATATCTAGAACAGTATGCTGCCGAGTTGATGCAGATAGATATCGAGTCTTTCAAAAAGGAAGTCAAGGCGTTTTCCTCTGTTTGTGAAGAGATTGGCTCTGCAACGGATGAATTTGCCCTGAATTCAATCTTGGAGAGGGCATACGAAAAAATGGGTTTCCAGAAGCCTTGGGAAAAGGCGGGATTTGATTCACTGGATGACTTTATGGCTGATGAGAATGCCGAATTAGTCTTTTGTTAAATACATCAATATAAAAAGGAGGCTATTATGCCAATACCACTGATTTTTGGAATAGGTGCTGCTGCCGCAGCTGCGCTCGGCGTCGGGGCTGGTGTCAAGGGCGGAATGAAAATGAAGGAAGCCAATGACTCCATAAAGGCGTCCGAGGCAAGAAACAAACAAAATATTGAACAAATGGAAAAACGTCAGGGACCGGCGCAGCAGGCGCTGGAATCCTTGGGACGTTCCGAGAAGGAGATTGAAAAAAGTTTTGGTGAATTTGCGAACGTCTTTGAAAAGATTAAAAATAGGCCCAAGTTTAGTGAAATAGAAAATGAAAATTTCAAGTGTCCTGAATGCGATCTAGCCAAGCTGAAGGACACATCCGTTGCTGCAGAGGCTTTTATAGGAAGTGCCGGAGGTGTTGGGGCCGGTGTCGCGGGTGGTGCGGCTGCTTCTTCTGGTTTATTCGCTCTTGTTGCTGCTGCTGGAACAACGACAGGTGGCACTGCTATTGCCGGACTTTCTGGAGCTGCTGCGACAAATGCTACATTGGCATGGATTGGTGGTGGTAGTTTGGCTGCGGGTGGTGGAGGAATGGCCCTAGGTTCTGCACTCCTGACGGGTGCAACGGCGGGAGTGGGCCTCCTGGCTGCAGGAATCATATTCAATGTGACTGGTTCCAAGCTTGAGGAAAAGGCCTCGAATATCAAAAGGCAGGTGGATAAGGCCGAAGAGCAGATAAATAGAATTATCTATTTCTTGGAAGATTTAAAGAAGGCTGCGCTGGAGTATAAAGCAATATTGCTTCAGGTGGATTCGCGCTACAGGGATCATTTGACCCGCCTAAGGACTGTCGTTATTGATAACGGAAAAGATGATTATAAGCAGTTCTCGGATGCAGAAAAAATGTTGTTGAAAAATACGGTTCTGCTGGTTGGGCTCTTGTACGAGATGTGCAAGGTCAAATTAGTGAATCCTGCCAATTCTGAGGAAGATGTTGGGACGGTCAATAATCCAGAAATATGGGCGAAGAGAAAAGAGGCTAATGAATTCCTAAGCACGCTCAATTAAGATTCAATGCCGTTCAAATGCGACTGTTGCGGTTGCTGCTGCCGCTCCCTGAAAAAGGTCCCTGCACTGGCGGACTTTGACAGGGGCGACGGCGTCTGCGTGCATCTGCAGAGTGACAATCTCTGCGCCATATATGACCATCGTCCCGAAATCTGCAATGTGGAATTGATGTATGAAAGGTTCTTTTCTTCGGTTTATACGAGGGAAGAGTTTTTTGGGCTGAACGAGAAACAGTGCGAAAAGATAAAGAACTGGTTCTGAAAGCCTTTAGGTATTTACCACCGCGAGTCGTAGTGATGCCTATACAAAAAAGCCCATGGAGACAATCCATAGGCTTTTGATATATCGGCTTGAACCAGACTCTTACTGTTTCTTGTTCAGCGTCTCGATTCTTTCCTGAAATTCAGCGACCTTTTCTGCAGACAGGCCCATTTCGCGTAGGACGGCTATGGAGTCAGCACGTTCTTCCTTGCGACCCTGGCTGAATCCTTCGGTCTTGCCTTGGGCGAACCCTTCGGTACGGCCTTGCACCCTGCCTTCAGAAAAACCGATTTCGTGTTCTGCTTTCAAGTCCGTCATATTCTTTACCTCGGCATTGAAAAGTTCTTCTACAAAGTTAATCAATTTCACAGAATCGAGCAAGTGCCGGAATGTTTCGTTCTGCATAATCTTTTCGGGAACGGGCTCTTCTTTGATAATCACCTTGATAGCACGGAGCCACTGCGCCGCCTCGGAATTGTCGCTTGCGGTGACTCCCGCCTTTTCGAGCTCGAAAAACTTGTCGATTTCAACAAAAATCTTCTGAACTTTAGGGAAAAATTTTTTACCGTGACACATTTCATCGACGTGGTGGATATATTCTGTGGGCTCTTCCGGGAACATCTCGAAATCGAGAAGTCCAAGAAAGTAGATGCGGGGTAGTTCGTATTTTTCGCTGGTGTGCACTTGGTTTTCGATGACGCGAGAGATGTAGTATTCTACTCGGTCACGGAACAAGTCATCCCCCTGCTGTTGCACCTCTACCAGCACTTTTTCGCCTGCGTTGGTCGTGCCGATGATGTCAAGGATGCAGTCCTTCTTGTTAAAGACGCCTGGAAATTCCTGCATTTCAAGTGAGATATCCTTGATGGCGTCATCGCCCTGCAGACCCAGCATCGCGTTCACCAGCGAGATGAGAAGCGAGTGGTCCTTTTCCTCGGCGAAAACAATCTTGAAAATGCCGTCGCTAAGGATGTAGGCGTATTTGTAAAGTTCCTGGTACTTGAGGAGGTTGTTCTTGTCCATTTCCATTGCCTTGAGCAAGGAATAGTGTTGTGTTCGATTCATGGATTGCTCCTGTTTGATTGTTGAGGAGTGTAAACAGGAGTATGTGTCGAATGAACGCAGAACACCTGTTCACAAACCTGTTTATGACAGATTGATGAAGTCCACAAATGTGGACGGTGCTCTACGTTAATCATCATGGGGCCGACCCCCACAGGGATAGCTGTCTCACGAATTGCCGGTTGTCTTGACCTGCAAAGGGTGGACGATGTCAAGCAGAGAGTTAAACGGCCCGCCCGGAACGAATACGCTGTCAGCGGGATTGATGCTAAGACAATAACAATATACAAAAAAAGTAGGGGATTGGGTTTAACGTGCCGTAAAATTGTATATTGTGTCCGAAAAGTTTTTTCGGAGTCAAGATGGATATCGGTTCGTTACATTTTCAGAATCCCGAAGCCTTTTGGCTGTTGTTACTTGTTCCCGTGCTTGTGGCGCTCTACATTTACCGCCAGCAGCGTCGCAAGAGCACCATCAAGTTCCCAGCCCTGGCCATAGCCAAAAAGGCATCGCCTAGTCATCGGGTGCGCATGCGTCACATTGTGCCGGCGCTCCGCCTTGCTGCCCTGTGCTGCTTTGTGGTGGCCCTTGCCCGCCCGCAAAATGCCACCGAGGTGGAATACACCAATACCGACGGCGTGGATATAATGCTGGTGCTGGACGTGTCGGGTTCTATGGGCACGCTGGACATGCTGACCCGCACAGAACAGGCGAAGCTCGGGGTGATGAACGCCGAACGGATTTTGAAGTCCGGCGATTACTGGAAATATAGCCGCATGGGTTATGCCCAGCAGGTCATTGCGGAATTCATCCAGAAACGCCACAGCGACCGTATCGGTCTTTCCGCCTTTGGCGCCCGTGCCGTTACCCAGTGCCCCCTTACGCTGGATTACGGTTCCTTGCTTGAAATTCTGGGCGTTACAGACGACCTGGCCCACGATTCTATTATGGGAAGCCGTACCGCCATTGGCGATGGCCTTATGAACGCTCTTGCCCGCCTGCAAAAGTCCGAAGCCAAGTCCAAGGTGGTGGTTCTCTTGACCGATGGCAAGGACAACGCCAGCGTCATTTCACCTGTCCGTGCGGCCGAGGTGGCCCAGTCCATCGGGGTGAAGGTCTATACCGTAGGCGTAGGCAAGCGTAAGGGTAAAATCCTGAGTTTCCAGCAGAACCCCTGGACAGGTGAAATTTCCTGGGGCGAGCGGGATATCACTCCCGAAGAAGGCATCGACGAAACCACCCTCAAGGCGGTGGCGCAAAAGACCGGCGGGAAGTTCTACCGTGCCGAAAACAAGGAACAGCTAGAAGAAATCTATTCTGAAATCGACCAGCTGGAAAAATCCGAAATCGAGACGGTGGCCTACGCCCGCTATGCCGAAAAGTTCTACCCCTGGCTTTTGGTGGGGGCGCTCCTCATTCTGCTGGAGCTGATTCTTGCCAACACCCGCTTTGTGCGGATTCCGTAGGCTACTCCCCGTCTACAGAAGGCTTGTAGCAGTTCCTGGTGCAGTTTTCGATTAGATCGTCAACCGTCTTGGTGGTGGGCGTGCCGAATTCGGACCAGTAGATGGAGAAGGTAATGGGCCAAGGGCCCTGGGCAAGTTCTTCGCTGGTGGCGCTGGTGGCAATCAGCCTGTTGGCCAGAGTTTCTATCTCGGAGAAATCGTTACATTCGGTAACAATGGCAAAAGACGAAGTGCTGTAACGGGCGATAAAAGACCCGCGATTGATGCATTGCTGCCGTAGGAACGAGGCCATTTTTTGGAGGGCTATGGCTGCGGCTACACCCCCATATTTCTTTTTCATGGCCTTGAACTTGTCGATGTCGATTTTCACAAAAAACAGTCTCTTGGCAGGGTTCTGTTTTTGGGTAATGGCATCCAGGTAGTCTGCAAGTTTGTTGTCATTGTTGAGCTTGGTAATTTCATCGACGGTAATTCTCCTGCGCAACGAGGTCAGGTGAATAAATAGAGTGACGATGACAAACGAGGGCGACGTGATGGGCATATCGTAGAATTTGGCCTGTACCACCAGCAGAAGCAGGGGGAAAGCCATGGCTCCCGAAAGCAGGTAAAGGCTACGACGGCGAATCCTGTTGGTGCACTTGCGGGCCTTGGTCAGGCACAGGATCGACGCGGATACCACATAGACAATCGTCAGGATGTTCAGCAAAATCCACACATGGGGTCTCATGTCGAGAGGCGGTTCTGTCAGGTTGCTCAAGACATCTATGATGGCCATGACACTTACCACAAGGCTTGGCAACAATATGGGGATGAACATTTTGCGAAGGTGGTAGGTGCTAGTGGATGTAATAAAGAATACGGTCAGGAACCAGGAGCAACCCATGCAGATGCAGGTGACGATCTTGAGGCCGTTGATAATCTTGATGACGGGGATGTAAGTGGAGGGAATGAACTGTCCTGTAGAATTCAGGACGCAGAAAGCGATGGACAGGTCCACCAGGTATCGGAAAACGTGAACTTCCCTGAGGCGGGAGGCCCGCTCCGTGATGCCATAACGCACCATTAGGAGAATGGCGATGCTTATGAGATCGATTTCGACTACAAAGGGATTGATTTCCATAGATTCACCCTACAACTCAATAAGTAAAATATATCTTTTTTTTAACAAAAAAGTCATCGCCCGCAAATAAATGTGATTTTTCCCGTTTTTTGAAGGGAATTCCCCAAAAAACGGGGCAAAAAAGCCCATTTTTTGTATATTCTTGAACGAGCGGGCGCAGCCACGCGTTGTTCTTTTTTCTGGAGTCTGTCCATGCGATTTGCGGAACCGAGCTTTTTGTGGGGACTTTTCACCCTGCCTTTTTTTGCCCTCTTGTTCTATTATGCCTTTTACCGCCGTAAAAAGCTGGCGGAGCGTTTCGTGTCACTTTCCATGCTGCCCAAACTTTCGACCAGCGTGTCTCCCTGGCGGAGGCTCGCCAAGGTTCTGATTCTCCTTTTGGCAATCGCTTTTTTGTTCGTTGCCCTTGCAAGGCCCCAGTGGGGCCATAAGCTGGAACACGTGGAGCGTCGCGGTCTGGACTTGGTGCTGCTGCAGGACATTTCCCTTTCCATGTTGGCCGAAGACATCAAGCCCAACCGTCTGGTGCGTAGCCGTCACGAGATTGCCTCGTTCCTGGAATCTCTCACTGGTGACCGCGTGGGTCTGGTGGCCTTTAGCGGCGAGGCCCAGGTGATGGTTCCCCTGACGCTGGATTACGGTACCGTGCAGATGATGCTTCGGGAACTGGAGCCGGGCTGGCTCATGCCGGGAACGAACCTGGAAAAGGCCATCCGCAAGGGGATGGATTTGTTCCGCAACTCCGGCGGGGCGGGCAAGTATTCGGTAATGGTCCTCATGAGTGACGGCGAAGAGCTTGAAGACGCCGCCGTCAATGCCGCCAAGGAAGCCGCCGAGATGGGCATCCGCATCTATACGGTGGGTATCGGTTCTCGCGAAGGTGTGCCAATCCCTATCAAGACCAAGAACGGAGAAGTGGCCTATAAAAAAGACATGCAAGGAAACATCGTGACCACCCGCCTAGAAGACGGGACTCTTCAAGAAATTGCAAGCGCTACCGGCGGGTTGTACTTTTACGCGAGCCCTGGCGAGTTCCAGCTGCAGAAGGTGCTGACCGAAATCGCCACCCTCGAAAAGAAGGACCAGGCAAGCGACCGCTTTGAGAATTATCAGGACCGCTACCAGATTTTCCTCGGGATTGCGGCCCTGCTGTTCTTGATTGAAGCGGTGGTGTCCGAACGGGGTCGCCGTCGCAAGCAGCTGGCCGGCCGTTTCAGCTGAGTCATCGCTCCGGGTACAAAAAAAGCCTTTCGGGTGGGTATGTCTCTCTTGGAGACGGGCGGCGCTCCATGGGAGGCCGAATTAGAATCCACCGGAAAGGCTATGAGTATAATATACATTCGAAAATCCCGATAAACCAAATTATTTTGAAATTCCTTAGTCCAATTTGGAATGAGGGAATAGCTATATTGTTTGGTGATGAAGAAAAATGATGTGAAAACCATATCGTTGCTGGTGGGCTCTGCCCTCTTGGCCTCTATTGCCGCTTGTTCCAGCGCGCCTGCCCCTGCAACGGAAAATACTGCGACGGTTGTCGCCCCAAAGGATTCCGTCGCGGTGTCTGAACAGAGCGGTGCTGCAACTCAGCCTGCAAAGTCCGACATCCCCGCCAGTTACAAGGACATCCAGTTTCCGGAATATAAGTATGTTGCGCCTTACCCAAAGGATTACCGGGTGGAAATAGCCGACGGTGTCACCGGTTACATCGTGAGCGATCGCCGTTTGCCCCTGGTGAATTTTACGGTCTATTTCGAGAATCCGAGAGTCCCCGCCTCCATCAAGGACGAAGCCGCCTTCGAGATGCTGGGTTCCATGCTTAGGCGTGGCGGCGGTGGCGGTATCGCTCCCGGTGCCCTGGAAGATACCCTTGAGTTTATCAGCGCCGGAGTCGGTTCTTCGGCCGGCGTGTGGACCGCCTCTTTCGACATTGACTGCCTGACCAAGGACTTTCCATCGGTGCTTGCGCTGACAAAGAAGGTGCTGCTCGCTCCCGCCTTTGACAAGGAACAGTTGGAAATCGTAAAGACCAAGTCCGCCACCGCTTATGAACAGCGCTACGATACTCCTGCCAAGGTGCTTTCGGCCCTGCGTGCCAAGGTGAACTACGCTCCTAACAATCGTCTGTGGGACGCTACCGGTGACGAATACAAGAAGGTCACTGACGCCGACCTGAAACGGCTTTCCCGCGGGGTGTTCCAGTCTAGCCGAATCATCTTTGCCTTGTCCGGTGATGTGGACCGGGATTCCAGCGTGCAGATGCTTAAGGAATTTTTCGCCGACTGGAAAAAGGACACTTCCACCGTTTCTTCTAAGCCTGCGGATTCCGCCTTTGTGGCGCCGCAGCCTCTCGCTTACCTGCGTAAGCCCGGCACCTTCGTGGTGGACAAGGACATTACCCAGGCGAACATCGCCATCAACCAGCCTTTCGTGAAACGCCCCCATCCCGACTATTATCCGGCGGCGGTGGCGAGCTTTATCTTGGGTGGCGGGAGCTTTACTAGCCGCCTCATGAACCGCGTGCGTAGCGACGAGGGCCTGGCCTACAGTATCTACAGCACCGTAGGCAACGACTATCGGGATACCTCCATGACCACCATCGCCTTGCAGACCAAGGTGGAGTCCGTGGATTTTGCCCTGAAGCTGATTTTTGAAGAAGTGGAAAAGCTGGCCAAGGAAGGCCCGACGGCAGAAGAACTGGAACAGGCGAAAAAGGCATTGATCGAAAGTCTGCCCAGCCTGTTCGATTCCCCTGCTTCCACGGCCACCATTTTTGCCAAGGGAGAACTGCTGGGCAAGACCTTTGACCACTACCTGGACTACGTGAAAGAAATTTCTGCCGTCACTCCCGAACAGGTGAAGGCCATGATTGCAAAATATTTTGCCCGCGACAAGATGACCATTTCTATCGTGGGTCCTGTCTCTAAATTCGATGCCTTGAAACCCTTCACCGTAATTCCCCAGGACAGCCTGGATTTTAGGCAATAGCCAAAAGGATTCCTGTGGGTAGGCGAGTTCTTGTTTTCTTGATGCTGTTGGCCTTTGCCTGTGCAGAGGTGTTAGCCGCAGATTCGCCCGAAAGCAAGCGCGAAGCCCTGATGAAAGAAATCGGCCGCAAGCGCATGATCGAAAAGTCCGGCGGCGAAGAGGGATTCCGCTCCCTCTGTTCCGGTGTCAAGAAATGCCTGAACATCGATTACGGTTTTTGTACAGAAGAAGATCAGAAGCCCTGGCCTAAGGTCAAGTATAACGAAGAGTTCTGCGCCCCCTTTGTAGAAATTACCAAGCGGGGATTGCCTGCAGACCCGAAAATCACGGGAGCGACGGAAATCTATTCCAGATTAGGCCGGCAGTACCGTGCCATTTACGAGAACAAGGGCACACTTCCTCTGGGGCAGAATGTCATCAGCTACTTGTTCGACAACATGCCCTTTACGGCAGAACTCATCAACGCTTACCTGGGTACGAACTACCGGCTGGAATACACCAGCAAGGACAGGCGGTTCTTTAGCGGTAGCAACGGCCGGAGCCTTTCGGGTGAATTCTTCTGGGCCTTGCAGGATAGTGCCGGGCAGAAACTCGGCATGCGGAACGTGTTTTTCGGCTATGGACATGCCCAGGTCCTCAAGTGGTCGCTGCACGGAACGGCTGTGGCCTACCTGGATATGGACCCTGTCTCCGACAAGGAAATTCGGTACAAGTTAACGGCTATCGTATTCCCCGGGAATTCCGTGCTGAATTCCATTATGCAGATGCGGGTTTTCAAGAGCGTGGTAGGCGACAAGATTGATCATATCGTCAAGGATATCAAGAAGTCGTCGGGAGAATACTTCGGCGGAAACAAGGAACCCATGCTCAAGAGTGCTTCCCTCAAGTCCATGGAGAACGTGCAGTACATTCTGGATTTCGAGAACGTGGTGAATGGCGCGCCCTGGAAGTTGGGTGACTTTGAAAAGTTGCAGATTCAGCGTCGGCAGGCCAAGGAAGTTCCTGTGCCGCTGCAGGTGAAAGAATAGGTAATAGGGGTTAGGATCTAGGGGCTAGGATTTAGGAGTTAGTAAAGCTGGTCTCAAGAGGTGTCATCCTCGCTGTCATTCTGGAGCGCAGCGATAGAATCACGAGGATCCGCTTGATGGTGAAGTGTTAGGATTGAAAAAAGAGATTAAAAAGGAAAATTTATGAGCGAAAAAGAAAGTTTGGAAAGTTTGCTTGCGCGGGTCACGGACCGCCGTCGGGAACTCCTGACAGGAGTGGTAAACCGCCGTACCCGCCATTTCTGCATGGTGCTGGAAGACCTGTTCGACCCCCACAATATTTCCGCCGTTATCCGCACCGCAGAGGTTTTCGGCTTGCAGGATGTCCACGTCATCGAAGAGGACAACGCCTACAGCGTGAACAAGTCCATTCTGAAAGGCTCCTACAAGTGGATGTCCATCTACCTGTACAAAAAACGCATGCTCTGTATGGAAAAGCTCCGTGCCAAGGGCTACAAGATTGCAGTGGCCAGCACCAACACCACCAATTCGGTTTTGGATCTGGACCTGAGTCAGCCTACGGCTTTTTACCTGGGGAGCGAGTTCCACGGGAACCACCCCGACACCCTAGCACATGCGGACTACGAATTCAAACTGCCCCAGTACGGCATTACGGAGTCCATGAACGTCTCCGTTGCGGGCGGTGTGCTTATGACCTACCTGGACATTTTCATGCAGCGCTCGGGCCGCGAAAAATTCCTGCTCCCCCAGGCCGAAAGGGATGCCCTGCTCTACGATTACCTGGACCGGCACGTGAACGGCATCGAGAATAACAGCCCCATTGTCCGGGTAGAGGGGTAATTCGGGGTTCGGAATTCGGATTTAAGAACCAAGAGAATGAATGAAAAGCCCTTGTTTAGAAGATTTCTTTGTGTAGATTATGGTAAAAATGCTATTTTAAGGCAGAAATGAAGAAGAATACCACACTTTACTTCTCTGTCGGTCTTGTCGTCCTGTTGGCTATCGTCATCTTGGTTTTCGGCATGTTCTTCTTGAACGAGAAGGACCCGCGAGAGACTTTCAACACCTTCCACCTGCGGTTTACCCAGGTTAGCACCCTGGTGCTGGACGACCCGGTTAAGGTCAATGGCGTCAAGCTTGGCAAGGTGGAACGTATCGAGCTTGCAGGCCACCGCGTGGTGGTGACTATCCGCCTGCGTACCGACGTGATGATTCCCAAGGATTCCGAAATCCGGGTCCAGAACATCGGTATCATGGGCGAACGCCAGATTGGCATGATTCTCGGGGACTCCGAGGAGTATTTTGAACCGGGTGACACCATTACGGGTCAGTTCGACGCCGGTATCGCTGAGGCCCTTGGTCTGGCGGGTGAAGTTTGCGACAGTACCAAGGTCTTGCTGGAATCGGTGAAGCGGGCCCTGAAGGGCACTATCGCCAGCGAAGATTTCCAGGACAGGTTCAACACCCTGCTGGTGAAGGCGGAAACCTTGGAAGACCGCCTGATGGAACTTGTGAACACCACGGACCCCGAACTCAAGAAGAGCCTGGCCGGCCTGAACGAGGTAACTCTCAAGGTGGGCAACCTGGTCGATGGCGTCAAACCGCCTATCGACAACCTCTTTGCCAATACGGATGTGGTTATCGGGAATGCCAACAACTTGATTGCCGAACTGGAAGGTGTCACCAAGCACCTGGACGAACTCATTGCCAAGGTCCAGTCCAAGGAGAACACGGTGGGCGCCCTTCTTTCGGACCGCAAGCTGCACGACGACCTGGTCAAGACAGTCCATTCCGCCGACAGCCTGTTCAGGGTCATCTTGAACGATGGTCTTGACATCAACGTGGATATTTTCTGAGGGGCTATGATTGTAAAGACGCTTACGGTGACCAATAAACTTGGTGTTCATGCCCGCCCTGCGGGGATGATTGTTGATATTACGGGACCTGCCAAGAGTGATGTCTCCATAATTTTTGATGGTTCCAAGGCCAATGCCAAGAGCATTTTGAACGTGATGATGCTCGCCATTCCCCTGGGTTCCGAGGTGAAGTTCGAGGTGGACGGCGAAGACGAAGAACTGGTCGTGCAGAAGTTGGAGCAGTTATTCCATGACAACTTCAACGAAGAAGCAGGCTAAGGGGTCTTCTAGCTCCAAGACATCCAAGAAACCATTACGTATTGTATTGGTGGGCGTTCCTGCGTCGCCGGGCTTTGCCATGGGCAAAGTTTTCCCGATTACCAACAGGGAAATTTCCGTCGTCGAAGAAACCATCCCCGAGAGCCGGGTCACCACCGAAGAACAGCTGTTCTTGAAGGCCGTGAGCAAGACGGCAAAAGAAATTGGCCAGATCAAGGAAATTTCTGAAACCCGCACCGGCGTCCACGACAGCTTGATATTTGCAACCCACCTGATGATTTTGCAGGACCCGGGCCTGGTGAACGGCGTCCTGGAAATGGTCAAGAAAAAGCACAAGACGGCCCGCTGGTCGGTGCACGTGGTGCTGGGCAATTACATCGAGAAATTCGAGAAGATCAATTCCCCGGCCATGCGGGACAAGGCGGCAGACCTTCGGGACTTGTATAACCGCCTGATGACCGCCTTGGACGATTCCGGTCCGGTACTGGAGGACGTGGCTCTGGAACAGGGCGTAGTGCTGGCGGCTCACGAAATCATGCCCAGCATGCTCATTGCCATCAAGCCCGGTCAGGTCAGCGCCCTGGTGATGGATACGGGTGGCCGCACGAGCCACGTGGCAATTCTTGCCAGGTCGTTGCAGATTCCGGCGGTGTCGGGCCTTAGGAACGTAGCCGCCCAGGTGAACGCCGGTGACACCATCATTGTAGATGGTACCGGCGGCATGGTCATCGTCAATCCAGACGAAGAGGACATCCGCAAGTTCCACGAACGGCAAGAGGTCTTTGAACGCCAGCGCCGGGAACTGTTCACCATGCGCCGTCTGGAGCCCATGACCCGTGACGGCAAGTACATTACGCTCCACGCCAACATCGAGCTTCCGTCGGAGGCGTCTAAGGTCACAGATTTCGGAGCCACAGGTATCGGTCTTTACCGTTCGGAATTCTTGTTCTTTCAGAAGGACGCTCCCACCGAAAGCGAGCAGGAAACAGCCTACGAAGAAATCCTTTCTACCATGTCGCCCTGCCCGGTGACGATCCGCACCCTGGATGCCGGTGGTGACAAGCTGGTGGCGGGCCTTACCGCCGTGAACGAGGCCAACCCCTTTATGGGCTGGCGCTCTATCCGCGTGTGCCTCAGCCGCGAAGACATTTTCTGCACGCAGTTGCGGGCCTTGCTCCGTGCCAACAAGAGCGGGAATCTCAGGATTTTGTTGCCCATGATTTCCGGGCTCAACGAACTCCGCAAGGCGAAGGCGTATATCAAGCGCTGTGCCGACGAGCTGAAGGCCGAAGGAGTGCAGGTAGGCAATATCAAGATTGGAGCTATGATAGAAGTGCCTGCCGCCGTGATGCTTGTGGACCTGCTTGCCAAGGAAGTGGATTTCTTCAGCATCGGTACAAACGACCTTATCCAGTTTACCTTGGCGGTGGACCGGACCAACGAACTTATTACCGAAATGTTCCAGCCTCACCATCCGGCCATTCTGCACATGATCAACCGTGTGGTGATGGCGGCGCACCGCGAAGGAATTCCTGTGGCGGTCTGCGGAGAAATGAGTGCGGACCCCATGAGTGTGCTTTTGCTCGTTGGGCTTGGCGTAGATGAACTTTCCATGACGCCCTGGAGCGTTATGGCCACCAAGAAGATTATCCGTTCCATCAACTACGAAGACGTTCGCGAGTCCGCCCTGACCGTTTTGCAGATGGACGATTCCGACAACGTGAACGAGTATATGCACAAGAAGTATGCCCAGACCATTACGGACTTGGGTATTTCCAGCTTTGTGGGCCAGGTGGATGGGAAATAATGTGGAATGTGAAATGTGTGGTGTGAGTGATGCTAGATGTCATCCTCGCGTAGGCGAGGATCTGCTAGAGATGTTTGAAATGACATCTAATTATCTCTATCAGCCCTAACGCCTAAAACCTAACACCTACAACCTACACATACGATGCACCGCATGACGTAAACCAGAATGAGTAAAATTTTAACAGTCCTTTTTTTTAGTGTCGCCTTCGCTCTTGCGGATACCGTTGCTGTATCTTCTGCAGTTGTCTCTTCTTCGGCCCCTGTCGCCCAATTGTCTGCTTCCGCCCCAACCATCGTGTCTTCCAGTGCAACAGCAGTTGTTCCGAAGCCGACAACGGCAAAGAAAGATTCTCTCCCCGCTACATTTGTCGCCACCGACAGCCTGATTTCGACAGTCCCCCTGAACGACCCCTTTGCAGAACAAGAAAAGATTCTGCCCAAGGATTTCCAGAACCTGGTAGTTCGTGCGGAACGCTCCAAGCGGGCCTCTACGGATTTTGCCGTCTCGAAAAACGTTCAGGATTTCGCGAAGGCGGCTTATTACTATTACAGGGAACTTTGGGATAGCGCCTACGCCGCCTACGATTCTCTGCGGAGCAGGGATTCCGTTCTAGAAAAGAGCGTTGTTTTGCGAATGGCCCGCACCTGTTTTATGCGGGGGGATTACGCCAAGATGCGCGCAACCCTTGCTCTCGGGAACAAGTATGCCAAGGATTCCGATTTTGACAAGTCCGCCTCCCGTATGCGTATCGAGGCCGCCATGGCGGACACCAGCCTTACCGACGCGGCCCATGCGGATTCCCTGAAGGAGTTTCTGGAAAAATACCCCAAGGGCGAAGACGCTGCCGCTCTCAAGTATCGCTATGCCCTGTACTTGGAGCAGTTCAAGCAGCCGGCCCAGGCCAAGAAGCTTTATATCCAGCTGTTGGCCAGTTCTACGGCTTACAAGGATTCCGCCTTCAAGGCGATTCAGCGCCTGCGCAAGGTCCAGGGGACTCCGGAAAGCCTGCCCGAAAAGATTGCCTATGCCAGGATGGCCTGCGCCAAGGACGAGGCGTCCGCTTGCTTAGTTCTGCTGGATTCCATCGCCATTATGGATTCTATCGCCCTTGCGAAAAATCCGTCTGCTGCGGTGGCAGCGCCGGAAGATTCCCTGCAGAAGCTTTTGCCGCCCAGTACGCTAGATATGGATACCCGCATCGCCTTGTGGGAAAAGCGTGCCGTGACCCTTCGTAACCTGAAGCGTGACGACGAATCCATTGCACAGTTCAAGTTCCTGCTGGATTCTGTTGAGGCAAAACCGTTGTGGATGCAGTCTATCTTGAAGTTGTACCGCAACAACGCTAAGAAATACGCTAAGGAAATCAAGACCACAGATTCCCTGTTGCAAGATGCGAGCCAGTTCAGCAAGGAAAACGCCAACAACCTCTGGATAAAAGGCTTTGAGTACGAGCAGAACGAAAAGTACGATAGTGCCATTGTGTGCTTCAAGAAGCTTTCTCACCGTAGGTTCAAGAACAACGTGAAGCGTCAGTGGGCAAAGTTCCGCATAGGTTTCGTCTACTTTAAGCAGGAAAAATGGCAAGAGGCTGTAGACGCCTTTATCGATGCGGCTAAGGAACCGTTCCTCTGGAGTGGTAGCGGCGCCCGCATGTTCTTGGGAGATGCCTACATGAAATTGGGCAGGGATTCCCTCGCTCGTGAAGCCTATCTGGACTGTATCCGGGATTTCCCGCTGGCCTACTACGCACACCGCAGCCGCCTGAAACTTGCGGAATACAAGCTGATGGAAGAGAAGGACATCCCGTATGCTCACGGGGTAGCCATGTCTCCCGAAGAGACCCTGGCCTGGATTCGCGCCTCCCAGAAGATCGGCAAGCCGGACACCACCTACAACCCGACCCGCTACAACCGCATTCGGGAGCTGTTCCTTTACGGTTTCAGCGACGAGGCCTTTGCCCTCTACGACGAGGTGCGCCGCAAGAATTACAAACGACTGGATTTCTTGTACGAATACGGCAAGCTCTTCTACGAAATGGGGGAAGTGGCCGCCGGTTACAGGCTAGCGCGGCAGTTCCAGAACAACATCGACCGTCGTCGCCTGATGGCACCGCCCATAGATGTGCTGCATTACCTGTATCCCATTCCCTTCAAGGACCAGGTGAAGTTCCATTCCGGAACGCGCATCGACCCCTTCTTCGTCTATAGCGTCATGCGTCAGGAATCCATCTTCAATTTCGAGATAGCCTCTCCGGTAGGCGCCCGCGGGCTCTTGCAGATTATGCCCGCCACAGGCAAGATGGTGGCCGCCAAGGAAGGGATTCCCGATTTTGACCCGCTGTTGCTTTTCAACCCTTACATGAACATTCGCCTGGGTGTTCGTTACCTGGTGGACTTGAAAGCCGAATACAGCGACGACTACATGTACGTGCTGGGCAACTATAACGCAGGCCCCAAGCCCACCAAGCGCTGGCAGGCGGCCGGTCAAGGCAAACATTGGGATATCCGCGCCGAAGAAATCAGCTACTGGGAAACCCGCGACTACGTAAAGCGCGTCATGGGAAATTATTGGATTTATCAGGAAATTTATGATAGTTCTGATTTCTGATTTCAGATTTCGGATTTATTGAAGTTTGGAGAAAAAATGGAAAGAAATTACCTGCAGAACAAAAGCATGGATTTTTCTATTAGAATGGTAGAGCTTTATCAAAAACTTTCTGATAAAAAACATGAGTACGTTATGTCCAAGCAGATTCTTAGAAGTGGAACTAGTATTGGCGCTAATGTGCGGGAGGCTAAGAGAGCGCAGTCTACGCCTGACTTTTATTCAAAACTCACAATTTCATTGAAAGAGGCAGATGAAACACAATATTGGCTAGAATTGTTGTATAAAACAGGCTATGTTAATGAGGAAACATTTAAAAGTTACAATTCAGATTGTGAAGAATTAATTAGGTTGCTCGTATCAATTACAAAAACACTACATAACAAGATTATGAAGCAAAAATGCTTAAAGCAGTTTTCTAATTGTGAACTCCAAACTTCGAATTCCAAATTAAAAACAACTCCAAACTCCGAACTCCGAATTCCGAATTAACAATGCTCTTCCTCCTTCTCACAATCGGCCCTGCCTTTCTATTTGCTTGCGGGAACATCCTGGAAAAATCCGGAGTTTCTACGGTAGGTAAGCGCACCGGCGGAACTTCCAGACCCTGGGAATTTTTCAAGGGCGTCATTACCAACAAGTTCTGGTGGCTAGGCATCAGCTGTTCCGGACTTGCCACGGTGGGCTACTACATCGCCATGGCGCAGTACGACCTGAGCCAGGTCCAGCCCATGATGGTCCTGAATCCGGTGCTTACCGCCCTGATGGGATTCTGCATCTTGAAGGAGGCCTTGACCAAGCGCATCGTGGTGGCCATCTGCTTTGTGGTGGCGGGTCTCTTGTATTCTGTAGAGAACTTGGGTGAATCTACGGCCCTGCAGAACATCCCCATGTTATGGGCCTATGCCGGTGGACTTTGCGCCGTCACTCTGTTTGCCCACCTTTTTGTGAAAGATCGTGAAATGGTGGATTCCCTCATTATGGGTGTAGGTTTCGGACTTTCGGCGGCGTTCTACAAGAGCCTGGCTATGGATTTCGATTTGGACCATATTGAGCTTTCGTCGGTAGCGAACCTGTTGCTGGATTTTAGGACTCTCGGTTACATTGCGACCTACGGGATAGCCTTCCTTTATTCTCAAATTTCGTTCTCCCGCGGGCGGGCCCTGTTCATAATCCCCTTCAGTGCCGCTGTAGGAGCGGCCGTTCCCACGCTGGCGGGTGCCCTGGTGTTCTCAGAAGCGTTCCCCATGGGCAAGGCCATTTCGGTGACTCTGGTGCTTATCGGCGCCTGCTTGTTTATTGTCCGCAGGCCTAGACGCAAAAAATCCGCAGGTTAGTGGATGTTTTTTTTTTGTGGGCGTCCGCTTTTCTTGTGCCACTTTGCCTTTTTTCGTATATATTTAATCCTATGGGATGGAAAAACTATTCGGTCTTGCTCTTTGCCCTGTGGCTTGTTGCCTGTTCCTCGGATGATGGAACCGTTACCATCGTTGAATGCCTGGATTGCGAAAGTGAAAATCCGGACAACATTTTCCGGGGTCCAGTTGTCTTTTCTGAAGTGGATCCCGTCAACTTGGTTTATAAGGACCACGAAGGCGATGACGCCGGCTGGATAGAGCTTTTTAACCCGACAGACAGCGTCGTAGATTTGTCGGGAATGGTTTTGACTGATTCCAAAAGTGAACCCCAAAAATGGACTTTCGGAAACGTGTCTTTAAATCCTGGCGAAACCATACTGGTGTTTCTGTCGGGCAAGAACCTTCCAGATTACGTAGCTCCTCACGATTCAATCAATTTGGTCGGTAACGGTTGCTGGGTCTGGACAGACTCTCAAAACACGCCCGTCAAGGGGGAAAGTTCGGTCCAGTATTTGAACGGCTCTCATCCTTGTTTTAATGAATCGGGTATTCGTAAGTTCGGTGGCGTAATGCACTTTGGTGAAAATACGGAACTGGGCTGGCATTCCATCTCTTTCTTTGTGGGAATCGGAGATAGGGGGAATTCTGCAGATGCGAAAGATTTGAGCGGAACCAACGAAATCTTGTTGACGGGTTATATCGAAAAAGACCGAAAGCTTCAATTGCGCCTCGCCCAAACAGATTTGGATGATTGGAAGGGCTGGGCCAAGGTCCTTACGGGAACTGGGGATTCAACCTATATCTACCGCATTACCCTTCCTACGGGTTCAACGCTTCCCGATTTAGCTCATATTTACGGCACGAGGTTTAGCCCGGACGATCAGGAACTGCGCCCTCTATCATTCAAGGTGGATTCCTATATTGCGAGAAATCGCGGTCATGAACCTCACGCGAATTTCAAGCTGAAGAAATCTGGTGGCACACTGTTCTTGATGAAATCGGACGGATCACTTGTGGATTCCGTCGCCTATCCGGAACTGCCTCTTGGAAAGAGTTGGAGCTATTCTTATACCGACAATTACATTGACAAAGATGGCAATAAGGTATTCACTGATGGTGAAGGTTGGGGCTATGCAGAGCCGTCGCCGTTTACCTACGGCCAGAACGCCGTTACGACAAGTCGCGAACCCAGTCCCGAAACAAAAGTGAACTTCCCAGCATCCGGGTTCTACAATTCCGCCTTTACCATAGACCTTTCCAGCGTGCCGAATGTACGTTGCGAATTGGGCGGTGCCGTACCTTCTGAAAACGGCGCCCATCTGGACAACATCCAAATAAGTAATACGACCGTCCTTCGTTGCGCGAATTTTGCTGCGAATAGCGTCGCCAGCGATGTGGTGACCCGTACATACGTTTTTGAAACGCAACCCCAGACACCTGTAGTTTTCTTGACGGCCAATCCCATGTCCCTGTTTGACCCCGATACGGGAATCTACATGGAAGGTCCCAACGCCCAGGCGAAGGACCCGCATTTTGGAGCGAACTACTGGGAAGACAGGGAAATTCCTGTTTATGTAGAGCTTCTGGAAAAGGGCGGCAAGACGCCGGCCTTTGCAAAAAATGCCGGTTTCCAGATTTTTGGAAATTACAGCCGTGCCAATAAAAAGAAATCTGTAGCCATCGTGTTCCGCGAAAAGTATGGCGATAAACGCCTGGAATACCCGCTATTCCCGGATTTTCCAAATCTCAAGAAGTTCAAGGTGTTCTTGTTGCGCAGCAACGGAAGTAATTTTGGGGGCGACTATATCCGTGACAGACTTTGCAGTTCTGTGACGGAAGGCATGGATGTGGATTATCAGCGTGGGCGTGGTGTGGTGGTTTATTACAATGGGGAATACTACGGCATACACAATATTCGGGAACGTTCTACGGAATACTATTTCGAGACCCACTACGGATTGAATCCCGACGAAATTGATTTGCTGAAGGCGGATAATTCTGCTACGGCAGGGTCGCCTGCGGATTACGAGGCTTTAATGGATTGGCTTGCAACGAACCATCTAGATAATGATAAAAATTATGCTTATGTTGCCGACCAGATTGATGTGGATAATTTTATTAATTACATGCAGACGGAACTATTCATGAACAATCGCGACTGGCCGGCCAACAATCTGAAAAAATGGCGTGGAACGAACCCCAAGACCAAGTGGAAGTGGTTCATTTACGATATGGATTTTGGATTTGGTAATGAGTATAGCGAATTCAAGAACAATATTTTTGAATTTGCAACGGCCGAAGATGGCCCCGATTGGCCCAATGGCCCTGCCTCAACTTTGCTGCTTCGTAGACTTCTGGAAAACGAGAATTTCAAAACCGCCTTTATCAACCGTTTCCCTGTATTGTTGGCGATGAATTTTGAAAAGTCCAGGTTACTTGCCCGTATCAGTACCATGATGGGCGAAATTGAATCGGAAATTTCCAGGGATCAGCAGAGGTGGAATCTAAATGCCTCTTACATGAATGGTCAACTTAATAAAATAAAAACTTTCGCCGGAACCCGTCAAGACGTCATCTTGTCGGAAATGACGGAATATTTCGGATTGGGAGAATCAGCAGAAGTGACTCTTTCTGTCAGTGGCTCCGGAAAGATCCTAGTCCATAATTTACCTCTGGACAGGTCTTCGATGACTATTTCCTTCTTCAAGGGGATGCCGGTCACCATTACGGCCCAGGAGAACGGCGGAACCTTTACCGGCTGGAGCGACGGGGTTACGGAAAGGACTCGCGTTATCATGCCCGAAGAAGTAGACTCGCTGATAGCGAATTTTAAGTGATTCGGACGTCTTATTATAGCGGGTTCCGACCCGCTATTTCCCGCTTTCGTCATGGCGGGCTTCGACCCGCCATCTAGCTTTTTTCTACATTGTAATTACTATGAGTTTCAATACCAAGATTCTTTGTATTGGTGCGGGCTACGTCGGTGGCCCCACCATGACCGTTATCGCCGACAAGTGCCCCGATGTGAAGGTGACTGTGGTGGATATCAACCAGGCTCGTATCGATGCCTGGAATAGCGAAAACCTCCCGATTTTTGAACCCGGCCTGGACGACGTGGTAAAGCGTGCCCGTGGCCGCAATCTGTTCTTTAGCACCGACATTCCCGCAGCTATCAAGGAAGCGGACATTATCTTCGTGTCTGTGAACACTCCCACAAAGACATTTGGTCATGGCGCCGGAAAGGCATCTGACCTGCAGTACTGGGAAAAGACCGCCCGCAACATTCTGGAAATAGCCGACGAGGGCAAGATTATCGTGGAAAAGTCTACGCTGCCGGTTCGTACCGCTGCCGCTATGGAACGAATTCTGAACAGCAATGACAAGGGCCTGCACTTTGAGGTTCTGTCGAACCCCGAGTTCCTGGCCGAAGGAACTGCCATCAAGGACCTGTTTGAACCGGACCGCGTGCTTATCGGGTCCCACCAGACGGAATCGGGACTTGCCGCTTGCCAGAAACTAGTGGACGTGTATGCCCACTGGGTTCCCCGTGACCGTATCCTCACCACGAACCTCTGGAGTTCCGAACTGACCAAGCTGACTGCCAACGCCTTCCTGGCACAACGTATCAGTTCCATCAACTCCATCAGTGCCCTTTGTGAAAAGACCGGTGCCGATGTGGACGAGGTGGCTTTTGTGATGGGCAAGGACACCCGTATCGGTTCCAAATTCCTCAAGGCTTCTATCGGCTTTGGCGGTTCCTGCTTCAAGAAGGACATCTTGAACCTGGTGTACCTGTGCGGCTACTATGGACTCCCCGAAGTGGCCGCCTACTGGGAATCTGTGGTGAAAATTAACGAATGGCAGACCCATCGTGTGGTGGACCGCATGTTGGAAACCATGTTCAATACCATCGCGGGCAAGAAGATTGCGGTGTTCGGTTTCGCCTTCAAGGCCAATACCGGTGACACCCGCGAAAGCCCGGCGAACCTGGTGGTTCGGGACCTGCTCAACGAACATGCGATGCCGGTGGTGACCGACCCCAAGGCCATTCCCGATGCCAAGCGCGATTTGAAGGATGTGCTGGACCAAGTGACATTCGAAGAAGACCCCTACAAGGCTGCCGAAGGCGCTCATGCGGTGGTGGTCTGCACTGAATGGAAATGCTTTGCCGAACTAGACTGGAAACGTATCTACAGCTCCATGGCCAAGCCTGCCTTCGTATTTGACGGACGTAATATCTTGGATGCTGACGCTCTCCGTAAGATTGGTTTCGAGGTGTCCAGCATTGGTAAGGGGAAGGCGGAGTAGGGATGATCGACTACCTGGTTGTGGGTGCTGGCCTATTTGGTGCGGTCTTTGCGCATGAAGCGCATAAGCGGGGCAAGAGGGTCCTCGTGATTGACCGTCGCAGCCACATTGCAGGCAATGTCTATACCGAGAATGTGGGTGGAATCAACGTCCATAAGTTTGGAGCCCATATTTTCCATACCAGCAACAAGGAAGTCTGGGATTATATCCAGCAATTTGCAGAGTTCAACCGCTACACCAATAGCCCTGTGGCCCGCTACAAGGACGAACTGTACAACTTGCCCTTCAACATGAACACCTTCAGCCAGATGTGGGGCGTCAAAACTCCGGCAGAAGCCCAAAAGAAACTGGACGAGCAGAAGGCGGAGGCGGTTGCAGCCCTGAACGGCCGGGAGCCCACGAATCTAGAAGAACAGGCCCTTTCCCTGGTGGGTCGCGATATATACGAAAAACTCATCAAGGGTTATACCGAAAAGCAGTGGGGCCGCAAGTGTACTGAACTCCCTGCGTTCATCATCAGGCGCTTGCCCGTGCGCCTGGTCTACGACAACAACTACTTCAACGACAAGTACCAGGGAATACCCGTGGGTGGATACACTCAGATAGTAGAAAACCTGCTGGATGGCGTAGAAGTTCGTCTGGGTGTAGATTTTTTCAAGGAACGTGGCGCACTTACGGAGAATGCGAAAAAGATCGTCTTTACGGGCATGATTGACGAGTATTACGATTACAGGTTTGGTGAACTCGAGTATCGCAGCCTTCGCTTTGAAACGGAAGACTTGCCGCAAGAGAATTTCCAGGGCAATGCCGTGGTCAACTACACCGAAGCACAAGTACCCTACACCCGAATCATTGAACATAAGCATTTTGAGTTCGGGTGCCAGGGTGGAAATGCGACGGACCATACGGTTATAACGCGCGAATATCCGGCGACTTGGAAACGGGGAGACGAACCCTATTATCCCATGAACGACGAAAAGAACAATGCACTCTATGCCAAGTACAGGGCCATGGCCGATACAGAGGCAAACGTGATTTTTGGTGGCCGCCTGGGGATGTACAAGTATTTTGACATGCATCATGTGATTGCGGAGGCTCTTGCCTGCGTAGGGAAGGAATTTGGGTAACTGATGTTTGATTCGTTTGTGATATTCGGTGGCAGCGGGTTTGTCGGAACCCACATGCAGCGATTACTTCGGGAGAAGTACCCGCAGGCCAGGGTATACGTGGCCGACCTGCTTGCCGATGGTTCTGAATATTCTCAAAAGATAGATGTTCGCAAACCGATTGAGATGCAGGGCGATTTTGGTCCCAACACTCTTATTTTCAACTTTGCGGCAGTTCACAGAACTCCAGGGCACCCCGATTACGCCTATTTCGAGACGAATATCCGTGGTGCAGAAAATGTATGCGACTTTGCGCGAAAGCATGGAATCGATAACATCGTTTTTACGAGTAGCATTGCCCCCTATGGCGCTGCCGAAGAACTGAAGACGGAAGAAACGCTCCCGACGCCCAATACCCCTTATGGAATTTCCAAGTTGGTTGCCGAAAAAATCCATCGCGAATGGGCCGCCGAGAATGCAAATCGCAGACTTTCCATAGTCCGTCCGGGAATCGTATTCGGTACGGGTGAAAATGGCAATATGACCCGCTTGTACAAGGGACTTGCCAGCCGCAAGTTTGCCTATGCGGGGCGCAAGGACACCATCAAGGCTTGCATCTACGTGAAGGACTTGATTCGTGTAATGCTTGCCATGGCCGAAAACGAAAGCGCCCCGAAGGTGCAACTGTACAACTGCTGCTACTACCCCTCTTTCACCATTGAGCAAATTTGCAATACCATGATGCAGGCCACTGGAATGAAACGCCATGTTCCGTACATTCCCAAGAGGCCCATGATGGCAGCAGCAACTGTTGCAGGAATGTTTGGCGGTCTTGGACTCGGTATTTGCCCTGCCCGTGTAAAAAAGCTGATGGTTTCGACGAATATCGATGGCCAGAAACTGGCAAAGGATTATCCCCTTAGTTATTCTTTGGAAGTTGCGTTTAAAGATTGGTTCAAGGATTGTGGGGAGAAAGAACTGGTATGAGTGCAAACGCCAAGATAATTGTCGCAACGCACAAGGCGTATCGGATGCCGACCGATTCCTTGTACCTCCCTGTCCAGGTCGGGGCTGAAGGCAAAGACTCCTTGGGCTACACCCTTGACAATACGGGCGACAATATCAGCGCGAAGAACAAGAACTACTGTGAACTTACGGGGCTTTACTGGGCCTGGAAAAATCTGGATGCCGACTATATTGGTCTTGCTCACTACCGCAGGCATTTTTCTATAAAGTCTAAGGGTGACAAGTGGGCATCGATTTTGACGGCTGAGGAATTGGCGACTCTAGTTCAAGACTATGACGTGATTTTGCCAAAGCCCAGGAATTATTTTATTGAGTCTAATTATTCTCAATATGTCCACGCCCATCATGCCATAGATTTGGATACGACACGGGAAATTATTTCGGAAAAATATCCTGGATATCTGAGGGCTTACGACGCCTACATGAAACGGACCATCGGGCACCGTTTCAACATGTTTATCATGAAAAGGGAAAAGTTCAACGATTATTGCAGTTGGCTTTTTGATATCCTGTTTGAATTGGAAAAGCGTTTGGATATTTCCCAGTACAATCAGAACGATTCCCGCGTATTCGGTTTCGTAAGTGAACGACTCATAGACGTGTGGCTGGAAACCAATTCTATCAAATACAAGGAAATTCCCTGCATGTTCATGGAAAAGCAGAATTGGATTGTGAAAGGCTTTAATTTCTTGAAGCGAAAATTCGGGGCGAAAACGTAGATGAGCCCTTAAAAGAACCGATAATATCAATGCACACTTGCAACTAAGGGAGGAACGCCAAGATGAAAAAATACAAAGTGGGGTACACCGCAGGGGTGTTTGATTTACTTCATGTGGGACACTTGAACCTTCTGGAACGTTGTAAGCAAATGTGTGACTATCTTATTGTTGGCGTGTGCGATGACAACTATGTTCGGGATATCAAGCACAAGGAACCGGTATTTAAAGAGAGTGAAAGGGTTCGTTTGCTGAATGCCCTTAAATGTGTAGATCGGGCCGAACTAGTCGATTTTAGGGTGACCGACGACAAAATGCTTGCTTTGGATAGATTCCATTTCGATGTTCTTTTTTCTGGCGATGATTGGAAAGGAACGGAGCGTTACAAAAAAACAGAGGAAGCCTTTGCTAAAGTCGGTGTTGCCATTGAGTATTTTCCTTATACCCAAGGTATTTCCACATCTGACATTAAGTTGAAATTATAAAATTTTAAATTGATTTATGATCGATTCAGAATTGCAGACTAAACTTCGTGAGCGGTTTAATCCGGAGGGTTCCAACTTGCGTCGTGCACAACTTCGCATGCTTCAGATGTTGGAATTTATCGACGACGTTTGCAAAAATAACGGCATTGTGTATTGGTTGGATTCCGGTACCTTGTTGGGTGCGGCCCGTCATGGAGGGTATATTCCATGGGATGACGATACCGATATCTGCATGTCAGCGGAAGATTACAGAAAATTCAAGAAAATCATGCTGACCCAGAAATTAAGTGACGAGTTTGTTTTGCAATGTGATGAAACGGACTCTGGTTTTTATTCGCCTTGGGATGTTCTTCGGGATTTAAAAAGCGAATATGTTCAGGATTCTGTCCTCCACAATAAAAGGAAATACAGGGGGGTGCAGGTCGATATTTTTTATCAGGATGACCGCGTTTACGAACATGCGCGAAAATGGGTGATGGTTTTATATAACAAACTGATTTTACGTGCTATTGCAGGAAAGAGTGTAAAAGCACGGCTTTTTAGGCCGATTGTGCCTGTAAGTTATTTTTTTCTAAAGAAAATCGTAACGCCTTTATTGCACCTGGTCCATTGCAAGAGAAACGATTATTATAGAATGCCCTACGGTGCCGCTTTCAAATCCATTAGGTATAAGAAAAATATATTCCCTATAGGTCGTATTGAGTTTGAAGGTAAGATGTTCAATGCTCCTCACAATGTGGATGGATATCTTAAAGACATATACGGAGATTGGGAAAAGATACCTGATGTTGATGAAATACAGACCCATAATGTAGAATTGAAGTTTTATTGATGGTTGTATTTTTGCTTGAACGATATGAGTGAGCTTAATAAACGACTTGATCATTTGGATCTGCTAAAGGGTTTTGCCATATTCCTTGTGGTTATGGGTCATTTTTTAGCATGGACATTTCCAGCTGATGTCGATAGGGGCTATTTTCCGCTTTTTGTAAAAAACGTAATCTACTCCTTTCATATGCCTCTCTTTTTCTTCGTCTCGGGCTATCTTGTAGACCTGAAAGGGAAAGAATGGAATGTTGGAACGGGAATTTCCGTAATATGGAAACGTGTTCAAACTCTACTTTTGCCGGGATTGTCATTCTTGTTGATATTGTATGCAAGGACCGGAGCGGTATATTTTGAATGGTTCCTAAAAGTTCTCTTTGAAATGTATTTCGCCTATGTTTTAACGAGGCTGGTGTCTCACTACCTGTTTAACAAGGTTACCGTGGAAATGATTCTGCATGTAGGTGCGCTGGCCCTTATTTTTTGCTCAAAGCATCTGTTGTCCGGGACTCCCGTGAATGACATTCTGTCTTTTTCGTCCTTCTGTAATTTTTACCCCTATTTTCTTTTGGGCTATGTGTTTTGCCGTTTTGGGTTGGATAGGTTTCTGATTTCCAATGATTGGATATATTCGTTATGCTTGGTGGCTTGGTGCGTTTTGTTTATGGGCATGAGAGGGATAGATTTTTCAGGGAAAAAATACATTGTTGCAGTTTCGGCTATTGTAGTGTGTTTTAAAATTGCCCAGAGTGTTGATTTTTCTAAGCCGACAGTTGTCATCAGATCCTTGATAAGATGGGGAAAGATTTCGTTAGCGATATATCTTATAAGCCCGATGATCATCCCTTGGTTCCCTGAACTGGGAATGTTCTTTATTAAAGCAGATGCGTATGAACCGTTTGGAAATGTGACCCGCTCGCTCCATATAACCACGATTTTTTTACAAATGGTTTCTGGAGCTGTAATTGGCCTATATGTGTGCACAATATGTTCCCTGTTAAAAAAGATTGTAGAAAAAAGTAAAATTCTGAATTTTGTATTGTTTGGGGAGCGGAAATAGCATTAGTCAAGAAATGAAAAGGTTCAAGTCTGCCCCAAAAGAACGTCTATACCATTTAGATGTTGTGTGTGGAATACTCATTGTTTACATGATATTGTACCATTGTTCCCAATGGGCACACGTAACAGATTATGATTGGGCCGTTATTGCGGGACGTATTTTCTTCTTCTTTATGCCTTGGTTTTTCTTTAAGGCGGGGATGTTTCTTAATCCAGAGAAGAAAATCAAAGAGGTGATAGGGTCAAGTTTTAAAAGACTTGTAGTTCCGTTTATAAAATATACCTTGTTAGGTTATATTTTTTATTGCTTGGTAAAATACGTTGATGGAGATGCAAGCAAATATGTTTTTTTTGTAAAACCTATTAAGGATTTGTTATTAATGGGGGCTTGCAGTTGTAATTTACCTTTGTGGTTTTTGTTGACTTTGTTTGTTGTTCGCGTGATAACTTATTTAGGGGCTCGTGAAAAAGTTTACCTTGTTCTGCTTGTTATTATGACAGGTGTTGGGGCGGTTTCTTTGCATTATTTAGAGTATGAAAAACCCGTTTATGTGGCGAATATTTGCTCGGGTTGTTTTTTCTTTATTATGGGTTATATGTTGAAAACAACTCAATTTAGTCGTATCTTTTTTGTTATTGCGTCGATTTTATATTTGGCCACGCTGTTTTTCCCGTCGGCGGTAGATATGTTCCCGAACAAATTGATGCATGGTGAATATTTTTTGTGGCTAGTTGGTTCGATTGCTGGCTGTATCCTTTTCAATAACGTCTTTGCCTTTCTGAAGAATGGCCGTTTGAAAATTTTCGCATTTGTTGGGAGAAATTCAATGCTTTTCTATTGTTTTCATTGGGTTATTTTGACAATTGCTAATCTAATAAAAAAGTTAAGTGCAATAGAGATGTCTGGGCAAGCTCTTTTCTTTTATTATTTGGGGTCGATTACGGTATTTTTTGTTATTTTTTTCTCTGTTCGGCATGGTATCACAAAAAGAAATGTAAATGGCTAAGTCCGTCAAGAAAAATTTTGGATATAACTTGCTGCTCACGTTTTGCAAGTACCTTTTCCCTCTGATCACATACCCCTATGTGTCTAGAGTTTTAGGTGTTGACAAGATCGGTACGTGCAATTTTGTTGATGGACTGATAAATTATTTTATCCTGTTCTCTACGCTGGGAATAGGTTCCTTTGGTGTCCGTGAAATTGCCCGTTGTAAAGGGAACTTGGACGAAAGAAATCGCGTTTTTTCAAGCCTGTTGGCAATAAACTTGATAGGTACGGTAATAGCTGCCGCTGTGCTTGTGCTTTGTACACTGTATGTTGCATCTTTGCAGGTTTACAGGGAATTCTTGTGGGTGGGATTGGTAAAATTGTTTTTCAATATGTTCCTGATAGAGTGGTTTTTTCAGGGGCTGCAGGAATTCAAATATATTACCATCAGGTCTATTTTAATTCGATGCTTCTATGTGGTGGGGGTCTTTGCACTTATTCGCTCGCCTGATGATGCGGTAATCTATTATGCACTTACTGCGGGAACGACTCTTCTCAATGCCGTTTGTAATTGGACGTACTCCGGAAAATTCCGTGTTTTTTCTTTAAAAAATGTACACATCGGTTTGTACATTCTTCCGGTTTTGGCCTTTGGTTATTACCGTTTGCTGACTTATATGTACACGACTTTTAATGCGGTTTTCTTGGGGTTTAGCTCAGGAGACAGGGAAGTTGGTTATTTTGCGACGGCGACAAAGCTATATACCATCATCATGGGCGTGTTTACGGCATTTACAACGGTTATGATTCCAAAAGTGAGCGAGTTGCTAAAAGAAGGAAACAAGGAAAAATTGCAAAAAATTGCAAATGATACTTTCTATGTTTTAACAATTGTATCCTTGCCGATTATCATCGTATGTTTGTTTTGTGCCGATGAAATCATAACCATTATTGCAGGAGGGGGCTATGAGGGTGCTGTGCTTCCCTTTAGGATCGTTATTTTCTTGTTGTTGATTATTGGAATGGAACAGATTGTGATTCAGCAATTTCTGATGGCCTCTACGTCGAATAAGTCTATTTTTATAGTGAGTTCGGTTGGAGCGTCGGTGGGCATTGTCGGGAACTTTCTTTTGACTCCGAGGTTGGGTGCTGTCGGTTCGTCAATTTCGTGGGGGGTATCCGAATTGTCCGTTTTGTTCGTTGGCTTTTTCCTTGCAAAAAAATATGTTGGCTTTTCATTCGACAAGAAAGCTTTCATAAAGAATGCAATGTGGTCCTTAGCGTATGTTCCGCTGCCTCTGTTCTGCCATTTTGCCATAAGGGCTCCGCTAGGTGTAAACCTTATTGTTAACGGTGCCTGTGCCGGAATTATTTTTTGTTTGGTTAACCTGAAGTTGAACAGGAACGAGTTTGTTGCTGGTGAACTAGGTAAAATTCTTAAAAAGACGGTCTTGCGTTCCAGGAATTCTTAAATCAACCCCCAAAAGCCTGAATTTCATTAAACCCCAAAGGGGAATTTTATATCTTTATACCACCTAGAGAATGGATGTACTGCGACCTAAGGTTGGAGTGCGTTTTGGTGGTTTAATGTATTTGAATATATGGAAGTATTTGTTGTAAATGCATTCTTGTATGTTGCCTTATTCGTATGGGCCGTGCGAAAAAAGGAGGAGTGTAGTCCTTTTTACATCTTTTCCATATTGATGTATGCCGCTGTGTCTGGCATGGGCATATACATATTCAACGAAAACATCTATCAGAATGAAATCCCGGATCATCGAGGCCTGGAATACTTAAGCTATGCCCCGTATCTATTGATGTTTGGCATGATTTTGCTTGTTTTGTGGCCAATAAAGCGTTTGCCGAAATTTGAGTTGGGCTGGAGCGAAAAGAGGCTGGATCGGTTCTCAAACCTGTTTATTTTGCTAATCCTTTCCCATCTGTTCTTTTGGCTCCATGGATTCCAGTTTGGCGAGGCTTCGGATTTAGGGGATGCCTATCATATGAGTGTCTCGGGCGATTTGGGCTTGCGCTATGGTTCTGATGTTGAAGTTATAGTTTCCAAAATTCTCAGAAGGCTTTCTATTTGCGTCACCCCGATTTTTTTCTACTTGCAGTTTTATCGGATTACGAAAAATCAAAAGGTCGGGATATCGATAATCTATACCTGTGTTGGCTTTTTTGCGGGTGTTGTTCCGGCTATATTGCAGGGCAGTAGAGGAAGCCTGTTCTTCTCGTTCTTTGCCATGGTTTTTGTCTACATGAATTTTAAAGATGATATACCGGTAAAAGTCAAAAAGGTGATGTATGGACTGGTTATTGTGTCGTTGTCGGTTCTCGCCTTTTACGTTTTGACCATTTCCGTAAGTAGAGCCAAAGGTGATTCGGATGTCGCCATTGAAAGAATATTTAGATATTTTGGCGAGCCGTTCCTGAATTTGGGGCTGGTGTATTGGAATTCTACGGACGTACACACCTATGGATTGCGGTTCTTTCCAAAACTCATTGAATGGGCCGGCGGCTTTGAACTCCCTGATTCCAAGTATGGTATAGATGCCTTGCGCGATTTCTGGACAAGGGTGTATGGTGTCAATATGTATTACTTCAAGACGCTTTTTGGAGATTTATACTTGGAATTTGGCGTTGTTGGGGCATATGTCGCGTCTGGCCTGCTTGCTGTTGGTGCATGGATGGTAAAGAAAATAAAAAATCCACTGATTTGTCATTTCGTTTTGTATTACTATGCCCGTACCCTGATTTTGTGGGGAATATTCGGATTTGGAGTCACTCAAAATGTATGCGTAGACCTGGCGTATGCAGTTGTGTTCTGGCTTATTTTCTCAAAATTCTGGAATCCAAGAAAACAAGATGAGCAGGAAGAGAATGACGCTGATTCCAAAGAGGCGGGATAGGCTATGCAAGTTTCCGTAATTATAGTGAATTTCAATACTCGTGAGTTGTTGCGGAATTGCCTTAACTCTATATATTCGCAGACCAAAGACATTAGTTTCGAAGTAATCGTTTCCGATAATGGTTCTGTAGACGGCTCGGTTGAAATGCTTCGTAGCGATTTTCCGCAAGTGATTCTTGTTGACAATAAGGCGAATTTAGGCTTTGGCACCGCCAACAACAAAGGATTGGATGTCGCAAAGGGCGAGTTTGTTTTTTATTTGAATAGCGATACTTTGTTGTTGAACAACGCGATAAAAATTTTTTATGACTACTGGAAACAACATGAGTCCGAACAATTAGGTGCTTTAGGATGCAATTTGGTGGATGGAGAAAACAAGGTATCTCATTCCTACGGTTATTTTCCAAACGCCTTTATTGTTTTTAGAAGATTGGTCCACCACCTGCTTACTTTTTATAGGTTGAATTTTTTGAAGTTGCTGCATGTAGACGTGTCCAAGGATTGCAAGGCGGGAAATTACAAATATTATTGTGGCGACGTTGATTATGTTACCGGGGCTGATTTATTTGTGAAAAACGATGCGGCTTTTCGCTTTGATGAAAATTTCTTTCTTTACTACGAAGAAACGGACATGGAATTTCGCATGAGTCAAAAGGGGTTGAGGCGGTTGATAATCGATGGGCCGCGTGTTATGCATCTTGTCCGTGGGGGAGTACGGAAAGAAGACGAAGTGGTTCATTACGGCTCATTTTCTATCATTCAATCTGAAATATCCAAGGTGCGCTACGTCAAGAAACATTTGTCTAAATCTGTTGCTTTTTTGTTAAAATTGTTAATTAGCGCACAATGGGCGTCTCCATATATTTTTAAAAACACAAAAAAACATTTTAATACTCTTTGGAGGGCGTGATGTCCATTAAAAAGACGATACATTATTTGTGGCTTTCTGATGAAAAGCCCAAAGCAGTAGAAAAGTGCCTTGAGTCGTGGAAAAAACACTTGAAGGATTATGAGATTATTGAGTGGAACAAGACGAATTTTCCTTATAATGATTTTTTGTATACAAGGGAAGCCTTTTCAAAGAAAAAATGGGCCTTTGTTACGGATTTTTTTCGCTTGTGGGTGCTAGAAAAGTATGGTGGAATATATCTAGACGCTGATGTGACTTTGAACGGAAATTTTGACTCTTTTTTAGAGGACAACCTCTTTATAGGAGTGGAAAGCACGGATCAAATTGCCGCACATGCTATTGGCGCGGAACCCGGCCACCCCTTTATTAGAAAATGCCTTGATTATTACCAAGATAGACATTTCATATTGCCTGATGGTACGCTGGATCAGACTCCGATTCCTTGCATTATTACAAAGATTTTCATGAACATGTACAAGTATGAAGATGAAATTGTTAAATATGACGGTAAACCGGTTTTGTTTTCAGATATGAAAATCTATCCTGACCCCTACTTTACCATAAATACTTATGATGGACACAATGTTTGTGTACACAATGGGTTGGGGAGTTGGCGTGACGATAGTTCGGATAACCCGATTCTTGAAAATGTCATGGCACTGTATTTTTGGAGAAAGTTTTGCCGGCATGACATATATTCCATAAAGGCTCCGCGGAAGTGGGTTTATTTGCTTGTACCAGTTTGGGTGTTGTCTTTAGTGCAACGCTATCACGCGAAAATCAAGTGTAATAAAAGAGCCGGACGGGTGAAATTAAAATGAAAAAAAAGATAATTTACCTCATTGAGAACATATTGTTTAAGTTGTTCTCCCTTTTGCCGCTTCAGGACAAGATTATCGGCAATACATTTCGTGGGCGTAAATATGGAGACAACCCGCAGTTTGTTTTTGAAGCACTTCATGAGATGAATTCTAAAGTTGATTGTGTTTGGCTTGTAGATAAAAAATACAATATTCAGTTGCCCCGATGGGTGAGACCGGTTTATTACAGCAATGCCTTAAAAATGTTGTATGAGATGGCGACAGCGAAGGTTTATATCAATACGCATATGTATGGTATGGGTTGGCATAAAAGAAAGGGTCAGCTTGTTATAGAAACATGGCATGGCGGATTAGGGATAAAAAAAATAAGTACCGACGTGCCGTATGTTCGGAAAGATTCTTGGCGTTCGGGGCCTACGGCAAACACATGCAGGATTTCTGATGTCTTTATTTCTCAGTCGGATCACTTGTCAAGAATATATCGAGAAACTTTTGGTTACAAGGGACCCATATATAAAAGCGGGTATCCAAAAAATGACAGGTTGATGCATCCGCATCCAGAAGTTGCCGCTGTTGTGAAAAAATACTTTAACATCCCTTTAAAAAACAAAATCATTTTGTACGCCCCGACATTTAGGGATTCTATCGAGTTGACGGGGGAGATGGATTTTTCTGTATATGGAATAGATTTTGAAAGATTGAAAATGGCCGTTGAACGTAAATTTGGGGGTGAATGGAGCGTGGTTGTTAAATGGCATCCGTTCCTTGCCAATTATGCTCAAAGCGAAATTGGAGCCAAGGGGAAAGACTGTATTGATGCGACTCAATATAATGATATGCAGGAATTGATTATTGCTTCTGACATCGTAATTTCTGATTATTCTAGTTGTATATTTGACGCTGCCCTGCGGAACATTCCCTGTTTTACATTTGCAACTGATTTTGAAGAGTATAAAGAGGAGCGTGGGGTGTATTATGAAATGGAGGAACTACCGTTTCCATACGCAAAAAATAACGATGAATTGGAAAGCAATGTTATGAATTTTGATGAAAAAAACTATTTAGATAAATGGGAGTCGTTTAAAAATAGAATGGGGCTAAAAGAAACTGGACACGCTGCCATGGATATTGCAAAAAAAATCAATGAGTTCATGAAAACGGGAAGTGTTTCTTGGGATGATTAGCGATGGATTTGAGCGGCCTGAAAAATAAGATTCGGTATTACGAGATAGTCGTCTATAACGTGCTTATATTGACGCGATGGTATTCTGTAATCCGAAACTTTGTTTTACGGCATAAATACGACAACGTTCCTTCTATATATGCAGGGGTGCTTCAAAAGGTGCGAAGGAAAACGTTGGCCGGTGAAAAAATCAACGTCGCTTTTTACATATTGGAAACCAATAAATGGAAATATGAAGGCGTTTATCGTCTGTTGGAGAAAGATAAGCGGTTCAATCCCTACATTGTTGTAGTCCCTTATGCGGCAGGTGCGGTTATTCAGACGGATTATATTTCGCATATGCGTAAGGTCTACGAGTACTTTAATGAACGGGGCTATAATGTCTTTTTGCCCTATTCGGAAAAAGAACAGCGGGTCTTGAACAAGAACGAGGCGAAGGAATTGAATCCAGATGTCTTGTTCCATATGAACTGCTGGCATGAATATGGTAAATTCGTCGATTTCGGATATGACCATAATATGGACTGCCTTCAGGCTTACGTACCCTACGCCTGGATGATAAGTAATCGCTATATCGAGCATTTCAACAGGGATTTTCATAACAGTCTTTGGAAAATTTTTTATGAAACTCCGATGCATGTGGAAATGGCCAAAAAACATGCGATTAACAAAGGCGTAAATGCCGTTGCAACGGGATACCCCCTGCTTGATTCGTTCTTTTTTCACAAAGGGGATGTCGTAGATGTTTGGAAGCCTCAGGAGAAAAGGAAAAAGCGGATTATTTGGGCTCCACACCATCACATGATGGAAAAGAACCGTTGTGCGAATTTCTTGGATATTTGCGATTTGATGGTCGAAATGGCCAAGAAGTATGCCGACCAGGTGCAATTTGTGTTCAAACCCCATCCTGAATTGGCAAAAAAATTGGATGTGGCAATTCCAGGCTGGAATAAGGAGCGTCGTGAAGCGTATTACAAACTGTGGGAAACGATGCCCAATACTCAAGTGTGCTTGGATGAATATGTGGACCTATTTTTGACTTCGGATGCAATGATTCAGGATTGCGGCTCGTTTACAGCGGAATATACCTGCACCTACAAGCCGATGCTTTTCCTGATAGCAAACCCTGGGGTTGTGCGCGATTGGAACGAATGCGGAAAGGCAATTTTGGAAAATATCTATACCTCCGAAAAGGGGAAAGAAATAGAGCCGTTTATTAAGCGGGTGGTTATAGAGGATGATGACTATATGAAGGCGAAGCGAACCGACTTTGTCAATAACTACCTACGTCCTCAAAATCCAGGGGGTGCCTCCATGGCGATTTATGAAAATTTGCTGAATGAGTTAGGATTGGTTCATGGAACAGAAAATTAACTGGAACATATCTCTTATGCGTATACTGGCCACATTGGGGGTCATTTATATGCATACAAATACGACGATACTGTTCAATCCCCAACTGTTTCCGATAACTAACCATCAGGCGTTTTTCTTTAGATTGGGCCATGAGTTCTTCTTATGGACGGTCCCTGTGTTTTTTATGATAACAGGGTATCTGTTGCTTGGTTCGGAGCGAGAACTAAATTATTCTATTGCGCTTCGAAAATATGCTTTGCGTATTTTTCTTGCGCTGACCATTTTTAGTTTGCCTTTTGCCGTTTTGAAAATTTATGGTGAAACTCATTCTATCTCGGTTGGAGCGATATTTAAAGCGTATATTGAAAATGAAAGTCTTGCCCATTTGTGGTATCTGTACGCCTTGATCGGGCTGTATTTGGTGGCCCCTATTTTAAAAGAGGCTCTAAAAAAACTAGAAGACCACACAATTGCGTGTTTTCTGGCGTTGATGGTCATCTTTGAATTTTTTGTTCCAATGCTATCCAATGTGTTCAATATAAAGGTAGCTTTTGGCATTCCTTTAAAGTACCCGGTATTTTATTTTGTTGCTGGGTATTACTGTAGGCGGTTGGAGGGTAGAGAAAAGGTAAATATGGTTCTTGCCAGAAGTACGGCGGTTCTAGGATTCCTGCTCATTGCCGCTTTAATTATTTGGGGCCGATTTACGTTCGTATCCGATAATTACGCGAGTCCATTGATTGCCGTTACATCTATGGCTTTGTTCTTGATTGGGGTTAGGCAAAAAAACTTCGAAATAAAGGGAAAGTGGCAAAGTTTTTTTTGGAAGGTCGATAGACTTTGTTTTGCAGTTTACCTAATCCACCCTATTTTTATTCAGACCTCGTACAGGGTGTTGAAAAGAACGCCGATTGATTATGGAGCGTACCCTTTATTTACGGTGTTTTTTTTCCTGATTTTCGTGGTTTTGTCTTTTGGAGTAGCCTCTTTTGTTGTGAAGTTTCCTGGGCTAAAAAAGATACTTCTGTAGATGTATATGAATAATGTTTTAAAATGCGTTTTATTGGTAGTGCTGCTGCAAATGGTTGCAAATGCAGCAGAAGATCGTATTGATTTTTTGGTAAGAAAATTGCATGAGAAGGGCCCTCATGACTATGCCATGGTTATTGCTCATCGGGGTGATTGGCGGTTTGGACCCGAAAACTCTCTCGAAGGGTTTGAAAATTGCATTAGATCTGGTTTTGATGCGATAGAGGTGGATGTCCGCATGACAAGGGATGGTGTCCTTGTTGCCATGCATGATGAAACGGTGAATAGAACAACTAATGGAAAGGGGAAAGTCTCGGATTTAACCTATGCAGAAATAAAAAAACTGCGCTTGAAAACACCTACAGATTATCTTTCTGACCAGCGTGTTCCATCTTTTGAAGAAGTCTTGAAGCTGGCTAAAGGGAAAATCCTTATATTGGTGGACAAATGGTCCAAGTATAAAGAGACTGTTTTAGATATGGTTCACAGTTTGGGGATGGACCGTCAAATTCTGCTTGCTGGGACGACTAATATGAACTCCGATACGTATAAATTGGCGATGCAATACCCAGAAGTGAATTACGTGCCATTTATGCAGTGTAACGGCAAAAATGATGAATCTTTGTTTGCTGATTTGCAAGAGAAAATGCATCCGCACGGTTACTTTATTGCATTCCCGTCAGACAAATTTCCGATTGTAAAAGCGGCTCAAAAATACGCCGAATTTGGCCATCGTTTATGGGTGGGCACAATGATTGGTTCCTGTTGTAATGGCGGACATAATGACCATTTGGGATTGACAGACGCAGAAGCGAGTTACGGCTGGTTGTTGGATCATGGATTTACCGTTTTTTTCACCGACAATCCACACGCCGTTGCGGATTATTTGAAATCAAGGAACATGCGGTAGTTATAGCGAATTGCGATAGATAAAGTTGATGGTTAATCGCGTTACCGTTTTAGAATTTTCCCTGAGAGGTGTAGAAACTTCAGGTCGTACACATAAGTGCGGTGTTTGAATTTCTAGACCGCCAAAGACTCGCCGTTCTATTTCACGATAGTCGGGAATGTTACGGAATCCGCCGACAAAGCCCACCTCTGAGAAGGGAAAAATAGACATGCTTGCGGAATACCCGTAGTGCAATTTTAAATCACTGTCATAAAAGGGCATGAAAATGCCGTCAAGACGAAGTAGGTGTTCAGTCACTTTCAACGATGATTTAAGGATCCCGCCATAATCATAGAAATCGTGATTGTATCGGCTGCCATAATACAAACCGTACGATATGTACAGCCTGTTTATGAGAAAATGATAGTATGCGATGGCTCTTGCATATTGTTTCTCAACGTCTTCAACGAAAACGGAATTCTCTACAATGATCCCGATTTTACTGTTTTCATATCCTACATATGCATATTTGGAACTTCGAATGCCGAGAATAACGCTGGAACTTTGAGCATACAAAGAAATGGCGGCTAGTATTAGGGGTAAAATGAATCTCATAGGCATTGGTTTACCTTTGTACTTAAAAGTTCATAGCCTTCAGGGCTTGGGTGTAAACCGTCCCTAAAAAGGTCTTCGTTAATGATGTAATCCTGTTTGAGAAAATCCTTAAAGATATCCAAGTATTTATAATTTACGTGGCTAGAATCAAGTTGTTCTTTGATGTATTTGTTTTGTAGTTCAATTCTTTTATTTACTTCTATTTGATGGTCGTTTTTATAGTTGCGCGGGAGAATGGATACGAATACCAAGGGGTCTGCATGGATGCTGGCTGCTTTTTTTGCATACACCTTGGCGAATGAATGGAGCGAATCGTCAATGTTTACACGTTCTGAATTCATGAAGCCAATGTCATTAGTGCCCATCAAGAAAAATGTGATTAATCCTTCACAGTCGGAGATGTCCCATTTGTCAGTGTGTTGGACTCTTGCGCCATCAACGGCGTGCTTGTGAATATAATATCCAGGAAAGAAAGATTCAACATCCCATTGGTTGGTAATGGAGTCGCCTATGAAGCAAATTTCTGATTCTGCACTTTGAAAAGAGCAACCAAACAAGACCCAGACGAGCGAAAATAATGAAACTAAATATTTAGTTCTTACCATAATTAGATTTATTCAAGAAGGTGCCTTTGAGTTTGTCAAAACTGCAAGTGGCAATCACGGGGAGACAGACGCCGGTTAACAGGTAGGCGGCAATGATAAGAATGTTGTTGTGTGTATCGGGACCGTTTGTGTATAGCTCTACGGAGTAGCCCATCTTAATCAAAATCAAACTCACTAATTTAAAAGAAAGGATATGCAACGCCATGATTTCAAAAGATTTCCTGCCGGCCAATTCTACAAGGAACCCGATTTTTGTACCCTCCAATTTGAGCGAGATGAATCCGAGAGCGTATAACATTGCTGCAGAACCGGCAAACAAGTGAAAAAGATCGTTATATTTGTTGTTGTTTAATTCAATGTCCCCGTTTAATACGGCGCTTTGCCAAAATATCAGTAATGCTCCGGCAAAGCAGAATGCGTTGTTGAACCGAATTTTTTTGACTTGGTACAGGTATTGTCCCCCGCACAATAGGCCGACAACAACCAATGTGTTGCTGAATCGATTCAATGTCAGGCCCAACTTGTTTGAAAGGATGGCAGATATGCAGGCCAACAGGATGCATGCAACCATTCTTACGTTAGCATAATTTTTAGGCCAAAGTTTTGCGCTTATAAAAGAGATTGCGGAGTAGGTGATCAAGGCAAGGCATAAGACATAGGCAAACCATAGTGGCCCTACGATAGGCTCTCTGCCTGCAAAAAAGATGGCACCAAATATTTTTTTCCACAAATCGGCAATGGTGTATAGATACATCTTTTTCCCGCTATAATCAGCAGAAGTAGAATAAAAACCAATAGAGATAAACGTGTTGTGTAATAAGATGGCGGGTATATAGAAATAAAGAGTTTTAAGGTATATCGTTCTTAATTTTTGCTTTGCGAAAGAGAATGGGTGAATGAGCCGGTCTTCTTTTAAAAAGAAACCGGCTACAATAAAGAAGCAGGAAACATGCCACCCACCACCTGCAAGAATGGTTTTTATGGGGAAAAGAGGGTAATTTCCCAAGGTAAAATGGATGTGCCAAAAGACAACGGCAATAATGCAGAATCCTTTTAGGATGTCAATTTGTTGGGAACGGTTGGTCATTAGGTTAAATTTAATAAAAACACCTATAAATTGAAATGTGCTGGAAAAAATTACTATCTTTCCGAGAGGAACCCAGGCAAAAAAAGGTGGTGCCAATGAAAAAAAACATAGCTGTCATTTTTGCAGGCGGAACAGGAATGCGGATGAATACCGTTTCTAGGCCCAAGCAGTTTTTGGAACTAAATGGCAAACCCATAATTGTCTATACGCTGGAATTGTTTGACAATCATCCGCAAATAGATGGTATTGTTGTGGTATGTATTGAGTCCTGGATTCCCTTCTTGCAAAAACAGTTGAACAAGTTCGAGATTGGTAAAGTCGGCACTGTGGTTCCCGGCGGCACAACCGGCCAGGAATCCATCTATAGGGGACTCCTTGCGGCAAGGGAAAAATACGGCGATGCATGTAATGTCCTGATTCACGACGGTGTCCGCCCCCTGATAAAGGAACAGACCATATCGGATTGCATTGAGCAAACCAACGAAAAGGGCAATTGCGTCACCTGCGTTCCTGCCACGGAAACATTTATTGTAAAACAGGCCGATGGCTCTCTGGAAATACCTTCTCGTCCGGATTCCCTGATTGCAAGAGCACCCCAGTGCTTTAAGCTTGTGGACATTTTGGCTGCTCACGAAAAAGCTCGCTCGGAAGGCCGGAATGATTTCATTGATTCATGCACAATGATGAGTCATTACGGGTATCAGATTCATACCATTATTGGTCCTATGGAAAATATCAAGATTACCACGCCTACGGATTTCTTTATTTTCCGTGCTATGGTAGAAGTGCATGAAAATCAGCAAATATTCGGGTTTTGATAATGAACAGAATTGTTGAAGAAGATGTATCTGTTTTTGCAAAGGATTTTGCCCTATCGGGCCAGTTGACGAAGTCTACATTCCTGGTGACTGGGGCGACAGGGCTTATAGGTTCTTCGTTGATTCGTTGCTTGTTGGCATTGGATGAGCAGATAAAGATTTATGCACCTGTGAGAAATTTGAAAAAGGCTGAAGCTCTCTTTGATGAATGGCAAAAGGAGTACATTCAATTTATTGAATGTGATTTGGTGGAATACGACTATGGCCTGTTGGAAAAGATAGACTATATCGTGCATTGTGCGGCCCCGACCTCAAGCAAGTTTTTTGTAGAGCATCCTGTGGAAACGTCAGAGATTATTGTGGATGGCACTAAGAAGATGTTGCAGTTGGCCCGTCAGAAACAGGTCAAGGGCATGGTTTACCTGTCTTCGCTAGAAGTTTATGGTGAGTTGCATGACGATTCTTGCCCAATCAAGGAAGATTTTCAGGGGTATCTGAATCCCATGTCTGTTCGCAGTAGTTACCCCATGGCAAAACGTGCAACGGAAAACCTGTGCTGTCTTTATTCCTCTGAATATGGAGTGCCGGTAAAGATTGCGAGATTGACGCAAACGACAGGCGCTGGGATAGCGAAGGATGATTCTCGAATTATCGCTCAATTTGCAAGGCTGGCAGCCCAAGGCCGAGATATAGTACTACATACAACGGGTGAATCGGCTAGGCCTTATTGCTATGTGACTGATTCCGTGTCGGCGTTGCTATATGTGTTGTTAAAAGGAACTTCGGGCGAATGCTATAACGTGGCCAACGAGTCGACGTACATTTCGGCCAGGGGCATGGCGGAGTACATTCACGAACATATCAACCCGAATAGTCAGGTGAGAGTTGAACTTGCTGACAACATGGGTTATGCACCTCCGACAAAATTGCGTCTTGATACCAAGAAGTTGAAGGGTTTAGGTTGGCAACCCCGTTATGGTCTCAAGGAAATTTATGAGCGTCTTATAAAATATTTGAAAAGCCTTGATTAATCAAATATGTTCGTCAATCCACGCTATTCTTTGGCGAATCCAGGACTGTAGTGAATCGACGGCTTCGTCATATGAACTATAAGGTTCCTTGAATCCCCAAAATTCGGTGTTATTTAGCGAATTCCATCGTTTAAATTCGTTTTTCGCGGCGCCTTCCAGCATGGCCGCGTAAGACTGCAGCGAATCTAGAGCCAGGAGGAAAACGGCCCGGTTCTGTCTCCACTCGTTGCAGGCGAACTCCCATGATTCCGGGTCCTTGAACAGCTGCTTGTACCACCCGTAGTTCTTTATGAACCATTCGGCTGGTGTCACCTTGGGGCGTCCCTCCCAGTTGCTTTCGAAACTGACGTCGAAGTCCCAAGCCGGACCGGAATAGATTGTTTTCCCTGGTAGCCAGGAGTAGAAAAGACTCCGATTGAACTGTCCGTCTCGATTCTTCGAGAATTCCTCCAACCAGTATATGTCGACGAAGGATTTGATATCCAACCATTTTTCAACTACGGTTTTTGATATTTTGGCGGAGTATAGGTATTCTTCCCATCGGTTGATATGTTCCTCGAGAAGTCCTTCAGAAAAATTCTTGGGATGGCGTATTCTGAAATTGTTTCCACGCTTTGTCACAAAGGATACTTCGGAACGGGGCGTCGTCTTTTCAAATAAGAAGGCTTGGTCGGGGAGATGAATCCTTTTTTGGGAAACCTTTATGGATTCCGAAAGTTGGTAGACACCCATATATTCTCTGTTAAGAAAAAGTTCTACGAATTGGGATCTGGGTTGATACGTCCCGGTTAAACTCCTGGCTAGGTTGAGCATGAGGTAGTTCTTTAAAAGAGTCCTGTCTGCGAAATTTGAGATAAGAACCCAGTCCTTATTGGAAGGCATGCCCAGAAGGGGGAAGGAGGTGCTCAATTCTATTTTCAGGCTGTATTTGGGCATTGCGTGGAAACTGGCGTTTCCCCTTCCTTTTACGGATAATCCCATGATGCCGCCTTGAGGCATCTTTTCTCCCCAAACCTGCATCGTTGCGGGAATCGGCGTGTCGCGGTCCCGTATTTCCTTGAAATCTTTTGTTTCTAGGACTAATCTTGGAAGCCCGGCGTAGGGGTATTCCGTATCGTCCAGGGGCAGGTATTCGCCGGATTCGTTAGTGGGCGATTTGTCCGTTTCCTCCCAAACACAGGCGCAAAGGACGAAACTCAGTAACGCAGTAAAGACTTTCCACATGGTCATTGAGCTCCGTCAATCCATTGGATTCGTTGTGACATCCAATTTTTAAGAGAATCAACGGCTTCGGCGTGAGTGTCGTAACTTTGATTGAATTCCCAGAGGAAAGTTGTTTCTAGTACCGGCCATCGTTTAAAGTTGTTTTTCGCCGCTTTTGAAATGAGCTTCTCGTAATAGTCTAGCGAATCAGCCATGCTCAAGAAGGTGGTTCTGTGTTCTTTCCAATAGGTTGACACTTCTTGCTTGAACTGCCCGTTTTTAAATAGATGGCTGTTCCAGGCATTTGTTCGAGAATACCAATTTTGCGGGCTATAGTTTTTGTATTCTCCGTAACTTAGGTCAAAGTCCCAGACCGGTCCCATTTTCATTTTACCGTTTCTTTCCCATGTAAAGAAAACGCTGGTCTTTAGGTTGCTGTCTGTGTTTTTGGAGAATTCTTCTATCCAATAGTAGGCGGAGTAATCCTGGGTATCTATCCAATGCATTGCAAGGCTGTCGTATTGAAATTTTTTTTGTATGAATTTTTCCCATTGGTCCATAAATGATTTCAATGGCTGTTGGCAGGAATCGTCGCAGGTCTTTGGGAAATGTATTTTTAGGGGCAACTTGTTGGCCGTATGGATGACGGTGTCTTTATTGTCGTGATAGGCGTCCACTTCAACGAGATAGTTCTTGCCGTCTTGGGGAATATTTAGTCGCGCTGAACTAACCTTGATAGTCTCTGCTAAAAGGTAAACGCCCATGTAATCCCTATTGAGATATACCTCCACAAAAGCGCACTTTGGCACGAAGTTCATCTGCAGATTTCTGGCTAGGTTGAATGTCATGTAATTGCGAAGCAGGGTTTTGTCGGCATGATTTGAAATCAGTGCCCATTCCTTGTCTGCCGGCATCCCGAACATTTCCTTTTTTTCGGGGAATTTTATCTTCATGCTATATTTGCTCATGCCGATGCTAGAATTACCTCGCCCCTTAATCGTTAAGTCGACGACGTCACTTTCCGGGCCGGTTTTCCCGTAGATTTGCATTTTTGCGGGGATTTTGGTTTCCTTGTCACGAACTTGAGCGAAATTAGCGGTCTCGATGACCAGACGGGGAATGCCTGCATAGGGGTATTCCGAGTCGTCTAGAGGTAAGAAGTCGGGAGAATCCTCGGTCTCGGTCCACATACAGCCGTTAAGGCATGTACATGCCCAAATAATCGCGATAAGTAAGGGGCGGGACATTAAATGTTCAGTGCAATACGGGCGTTGAGGATTACAGCGAAATATACAATGATTTGAACGGTGCGTGTTCTTTTTTTTGTATTTTTTGTAACACATTTACGTGGGTTTTTTATGGCTACCAAAAAAACAGAAGAAAAAGACATATTTGAGTTGGCTCAAAATTTACTGAAGAATTGGTATATCGTTTTGCCGTGTGTCCTGTTTGCTGCTGCTGTCGGCGTTTTTGTGGCAATGTGGATCAGGCCTGTTTACCAGGTGGATGCCTTACTTCAAATAGAAACGAAAAATGGCAAGGGCCCGTCCATGATGGGAGATATGGCGGCTCTTTTTGCGACGACCAGCCCCGCTGAAACGGAGATTGAGTTGATTAAGAGCCGTAGAGTTCTTGGTAGCACGGTGGAGGCGAAGCGCCTGCAGTATTATGCCATTCCCAAGGGTAAGTGGGACCGTTTGCTTCACCGCGAAGGTCGCATGGAATTGATGAACTTCGATGTGCCGTGGAATTGTGTTCCCTTGGAGGATCAGGAGAAGCCCTGGTTGGCCAAAGTGCTAGATTCGACAAGTTTTGTCCTGTACGACCATAATAACAAACCCGTTATGGAAGGTGTCGTTGGGCAGACATATCATTTCCTTTATGCGTGTGATACTGCAACTTTTGGCATTTATCGTATGGAAGCCAAGAGAGGCCAGCGTTTCTGGGTTGGAAAAAAATCCTATTTGGATGCGGTAGAAGCCTTCCGCAAGGCTTTTGATGTAAAGGAAAAGGGTAAGAGGACGGGGATTTTGGAATTTTCTTACCAGGATGTTTATCCAGACCGTGCCGTAGATGTCTTGAATGAGGTGGCGACCTCGTACTTACGGCAGAACGTAGAAGAACGCAATGCCGAGGCGCAGCAGACTCTTGAGTTTTTGGAGAAACAGTTGCCGGACCTGAAAGCGCGGTTGGATTCTTCGCTCATGAACATGAATGCCTACCAGAATAGGGTCGGGTCCGTTGATGTGGCGGCTGAAACGCAGATTGTACTCCAAAAGCGGATGCAGTTGGAACAGAAGATATTGGAAATCCAGCAAAAAAAACAGGAAGCGATTCGCTTGTTCCATGCGGAACACCCGACAGTCAAGACTCTTGAAGATCAGGAACGGACACTTCGTCGAGAGTTGGCTTCTACTTCTCGTGATGTGAAGGACTTGCCTGAAACCCAGCAAGAAGTACTTAAGCTCACCAGCGAGGTGGAACTGAATAAGGTTCTTTACACCAATATGCTGAACAGCGTACAGCAGTTACGGCTGGTCTCTGCAGGAGAAGTGGGCTCCGTGCGTATTGTGGATTTCGCCGAACAAACAACAAAGCCGGTGAAGCCCAAGAAAAAGTTGATTCTCGCGATTTTCTTCTTTTTGGGAATCCTGCTTGGTGCTGTTATCGTTTCTCTCAAGGATAAGTTCAGCGGCGGTGTTAAGAGTGCTACCTTCATCGAAAAGGAAACAGGCTTTACCGTCTATGCCAAGGTGCCCAAGGGTAACCCTAAGGGAACCAAGGGTACCAGACCGCTGGCCGTGGTGGAACCCGACGATGTGGCGGTGGAATCCTTGCGCGCACTACGTTCTTCACTGGAGTTCTCCATGATGGAATCGGACCAGCCAATTATCGGCGTAAGTGGCCTTATTCCGGGAGTGGGCAAGAGCTTTATCTCCGTGAACCTGGCTGCTTTGTACGCAGGTCTTGGCAAGAAGGTTTTGCTGATAGATGCAGACTTGCGTAAGGGACGCTTACATAAGGAATTCGGTATCAAGCGCGGCAACGGCTTCTCTCAGGTACTTTTGCACGAAGTTGAACCGGAACAGGTGATTTCTTCTACCGAAGTAGAAAACCTCTTCGTTTTGCCCTGTGGCAATGTCCCGGCAAATCCTGCGGAATTGTTGGGCTCCAAGCATTATCTGGAACTGATTGAACAGTTCAAGAAGCAATACGACTTAATTATCATCGATACTCCGCCCATCATGCTGGTGACAGATGCCGCCCTTGCTTGCCGTGTGGCGGCTCAGATTGTGATGGTTATTGAATATAACAAGCACTCTATTGAGGCCATCCAGGATGGTATGGGCCAGATTCTAAAGGGCAATCCCAATGCTCATGCTTCCATTGTCATCAACAAGTACGAACATGGCAGCCAGGATGGATACGGCTACAAGTACGGAAAGTACTAGTTTGTTTGTGACGCTGCGAGCTGCGGGAATTAACCTGCGGCTCGTTCCGTTTTTTATTGTAACGTTCATTGTTTCCGTTTTTGCAACAGAACCTCTAAAGCCAGTTTTGCCACCGCAGAATGCCATTATGGTAGGCGGTGTCGGCGAACTCCGGGACGATGTTTACAGTGCAGACCTGAAATGGTCTGTAGAAGTGGCGCCCTGTAACTGCCTGAGCTTTTACACTGATATGTCCTATCGGTTTATCAGTTACGAGTGGCAGACCATGCTCCATGACCAGATTCACGAAATGGTGAACCTGCAGGTGAACGGGCTGAACGAATCCTTTGTTGGCATGAAGTTTTTCCCGATACAGTATTTCGGCCTGAATGTGAGCTGGCGCTTTAAGCCTGGCGACGGAAGTCGGGTGGAACGTTTTGAACGCTTGGGAATCGAACCTATGGGCGTGTACCGCTTTAGCCCGAATATGGTCCTGGGGCTTTCGGGACAGTACTATTCCTTTATCGAAGATAAGAATTATCAGCCTGGCGACGAACTGGGTGTGAAAACCTCCTTTGTCTGGAATGCCTTCTGGGACAAGTACGCGCGCACGGGCTGGCAGGTGGGCTACGTGTTCCTTTTCCGCTGGCGTATCCAGGAATCGGAAAACCACAGCCTGGCAAAAGACTACCAGAAGATGGATGACCTGTACCGTGGATTCAGGATGCGGGGCGATATCGCCCGCTATGTGGGCTGGTTCCCGTTCCCCTTCGGTATAGGCATGGCCTATGAAATGAATCGCGGAAACTTGTTTGGTTTTGAGACGGGCCATAAGGTGGAACTATATTTAAGGGCAGAATTCCCGTAAACCACAGGACGGTCACGAATGCGACAAAGTTACCAGAAGTGTTTTTTCCTGCGGCATCTCTCGTCTTTCGTCTGTAGGACCGTAGGTCCGTTCTTTCGTCTTTGCCTGTTCCTTCTCGCTCCCGCATTCGCCTACCTGCCGGGGGAATCCGGCTTTGTGTCTTTGGAGGGGGCCCACGGCGTTTTCGGAAACCCCGCCGGTCTCACGGCTTTTGATTCCTGGGGAACCTTGCTGGACTATCAATACGACGACGAGATTTCCCAGTTCCGCGTGGGCGGTAATTTGGACCACTTTGGCGCAGGTTTCGAGTACCGCTATGCGGACAAGTGGCTGGATGAATCCCGCTGGAGCTTGACGTATTCTACTGACATTCTCCGGCGGTATTTTTTCTGGGGTAGCCGACTGACGGCCTTCAGGAGCTCCGCTTTTGAAGGGACGGAATGGTCCTACACTCAGGGCGTGATGTTCAGGCCTTTCAGGTTTTTGTCCCTCGGGTATTCCTGCGACAACCTGCTGTACGCAGGCCCGAAATCGATGGACCGTGTTCACAACGCGGGCGCCACCCTTCGGCTTGGGCGGAACTTGAGCGTGAGCTACGATGTGGAGGATTGGGAGGAACATCGCCTGCTTTTTGAGTTGGAACTGTACGGCACCCGCTATGGTTTCAAAATGCCTGTTTATGGTGACGATGACGAATACACCCTCACCATGTCCATGCCCTTCGGCGGTTCCAACAACTTGGCGGTAAAATTCTACGATGACTATCTGCCCAAGGGTGTGACCTGGGGTTACCATTCCGCACGGAATCCGAACGCCACCATGTTCGCCCAGATTGTCCGTGTGCCTTTGGACATGGAAGTCTCCGAAGTGGAAGGCCCCTTCTCCTTTATACGGCCCCAGTCCATCGCCCTCATGAAGGTGCGGACCTTGTTTGAACACCTGCTCCGTGACCCTTCGGCGGGTATCGTGATGCTGGACTTTTCTGGCTACAAGGGGAACGTGGGAATCTCCAACGAGATCAATCGTGGCGTTATGAAACTTAAGGCCCGCGGAGCGAAGGTCATTGCCTACATGGACGACGTGCGGCCTTCCGTTTTGCTGGCGGCTTCTTCTGTGGACCGAATCGTGGTGGAGCCTTCGGCCCATTTCTCCTGGCGTGGCGTAGGCGGGAACACGCTTTTTTACAAGGGCCTGCTGGACAAGCTTGGCGTGAAGGTGGAGTTCTTGCGGCATGGCGCCTACAAGTCGGCGGTGGAGCCCTACATCGCGGATTCCATGTCGGTGGAGTCCCGCGAAAACCGGCTTGAACTCTACAGCGATTTCTGGAAGATGATGAACGCCTACGTGGCAGGCCGTATGGCTTTCCGCAAGCAGATGCCTGTGGAGAGGGCCGCCGCGTCTTTGGATTCTTTGGCGAAGGTTCCTGTGGTGAGCGCCAGGGCGGCCCTGCAGGCGGGTGTCATCGATTCCATTCTTTATATAGACCAGGTGCCGTCTTACGCCTTGAAGACCTTCTTTGGACTGGACGCTCCCTATGCGGGCTATGTCACCTGGAAACCGACGGACCGAAAAATCTTAAACGAAAGCTGGTCTCACCGGACTCGCATCGGCCTGTTGAATATCGACGGAACTATCGACGGCGCTATGGAAAAGTCCGTTTCTGCTACGCTGAACAGGCTTGCCAGCGGCGGAGGCGTGTCGGCTTTGGTGGTTCGTATTTCTTCGCCGGGTGGTTCCGCTATCGCTTCCGACAAGATCTGGGCGGCGCTGAAGAACCTGCACAAGCAGGGGCTGCCTATTGTGGCGAGCATCGGGAACATGGGCGCCTCTGGCGGGTATTACATCGCCTGTGGCGCCGACGAGATTGTGGCCGAGCCCTTCTCCTTTGTCGGGAGCATCGGCATCTACGGCGGCAAGGTGGACGCATCCGGCTTGCTTTCAAAGCTTGGGCTCAAGGCAGAAACCGTCAAGACTCACGACTACGCCGATGCCGAAACTTTCACCAGGCCCTGGACCGACGAGGAAAAGAAGGCCCTGCAGGATTACATGGACGAATTCTACGACAGGTTTGTCGGGGTGGTTTCCCAGGCCACCGGCGTAGATAAGGCGAAAATCGATACCGCTTACGGCGGAGGCCGGGTCTTTGTGGGCTGGAAGGCTTTGGAGGCTGGGCTGGTCCACAAGCTGGGCGGATTGGACGTGGCCATTGCCGAGGCCAAGCGTCTTGCCGACATCGGGGAATCTACCGACGTGGAACTGGTGCAGTTCGCTACCGAGAAATCTTATCTGGTGCCGGTGCCCAGCTCCAAGGCTGTCATGGACTTTTTCAGGGAGGCGGAACGCACCCAGTTCTGGGCCATTGAACCTGATTTGCTAAACTTTGAACCGTAAATACTAGATCCAGGCTCAAGGCCGGGATGACGTGTGTATGTCATGGCGGGCTTGACCCGCCATCTAGAATGATTCTTATTTTTGTGGGGTTGGAACTTTTTTATGCTAGCTATCGTTATTACAGTTCTTTGCTGCCTTTTCTTTTCGGCCTTCTGTTCGGTAACGGAAGCGTCGTTTTACAGCGTGCCTCCCAGCACGGTAGAATCCCTGCAGCGCCGCAAGAGTTTTACCGCCAAGTACCTGACTCATGTCAAGGAAAACATTGACCGTTATATTGCTTCGGTGCTGGTGGTGAACACCATCGCAAACACCATCGGAGCTTCTCTGGCTACGGCCCTCGCCGTACGCCGCCTGCCGGAATCGGGGCAGTTTGCGCTGCCCATCGCGCTCACTATCCTCATCTTGCTTTTTGGCGAAATCACTCCCAAGACTCTGGGCGTTAAACAGGCCAAGGTGATAGCCCCCATTGTAGCGGTGCCGTTCTATTACATTACCAAGGTCTTGAGCTGTACGGGAATCATCTGGCTCTGCCTCACCCTCACCAAGCACTGGACTCACGAAGACGAAGAGAAGAAAGAGGTGAGTATCGAGGATATCAACAGTCTGGTAAGTCTCGGTCTCAGGGAAGAGGTGATTGACAACCATCAGGCGGCGGTCATCAAGAATATTCTGGCCCTGAAATCCGTGGTAGCTCGCAAGGTGATGACGCCCAGGCACGTGGTGTTCAGCCTCCCGGCCGACAAGACCATCGGGGAGACCCTGGACGAGCGGGGTAACTGGCCCTTTTCCAGGATCCCGCTTTATGGCGAAAAGAAAGACGAATGGATAGGCATCGTGCTGCGTCGTGATGCCTACAATTACCTGGCCGAAGGCAAGCGCGACATCAAGCTCCGCAAGCTGATGCGGCCCTTGCAGCTGATTCCCGACAGCGTGACTCTTGAAAAGTTGCTGCTCCGGTTCTTGAAACAGCGAGGCCACATGGTGGGCGTTGTGGACGAGTTCGGCGCTATCGCGGGAATTGTTTCCCTGGAAGATGTGCTGGAAGAAATCCTCGGCCGCGAGATTGTGGACGAGTATGACGAGTCCGTGAACCTGCAGGAAACCGCCCGCCGCCGGAGCAAGGCCCTGGCCTTTATGCGGAAAGCCGCTTCGGAAAGAAAATAGTGGATAGGATCTAGGGGCTAGGAGCTAGGGGTTAGGTCTGAAGGTTCGAGGCGCGAGCTGTGAGGGGTGAGGAATGTCATCCCCGACCCATTCGACAAGCTCAGGGCAGGCTTTGGTCGGGGATCTGCTAGATAACTCACAACTCATAACTCATAACTCGTAACTCAATCCCCTTCGTTTCGGTATAATAAGGGTCAAAATAATATATCAATTGTCATAATTAATATAATTGATAGAGTCTAAAACCCTTATATATCAACATTTTTCGTGAAAAATGGTGTTTTTAACCCTTGTGGGCCGGACCAAATCCTTCTATATTTAGCTCGCATTTCTCGGGACGCCTTTGTCCCGGAATCATCTAACTAGAGGATTTACATGAAGACCATTACGGTAAACCCCAAGTCCGTCACCCGCAAGTGGAAGCTTGTGGATGCAGCGGGCAAGCCTATGGGTCGCGTCGCAAGCGAAGTTGCCCGCCTCCTCATGGGTAAGCACAAGGCCATCTATTCCCCCAACGTCGATACCGGCGATTACGTGGTTGTCATCAACGCTGAAAAGGTTGCCGTTACCGGTAACAAGAACCTTCAGAAGCAGTACTTCCACCACACCGGTCACATCGCTGGCGAACGCTGGATCAACTTTGCCGACCTTTTGGCAAAGCACCCCACCGCTCCGCTGGAAGCTGCCATCTGGGGCATGCTCCCTCACAGCGCTCTGGGCCACAAGATGGTCAAGAAACTCAAAATCTATGCCGGCGCCGAACATCCGCACGCGGCACAAAACCCCGAAGTCGTTGACTTCTAATCTTTAGAACGGAGGATACCTCTATCGCTACCGCAAAGAACAAGAAGATCTACCGTGGCACGGGCC
>OCVV012875587.1_pt1 | contig 72858 bp, 63 predicted proteins | sample 1539721 | NCBI WGS metagenome assembly OCVV01 (sample SAMN02144230, study PRJEB22623) | gut metagenome | biome: sheep rumen | host: Ovis aries | place: New Zealand
CATACCATCCGTTGAGTGCCCGTAGCTCAGCTGGATAGAGTGTCAGACTCCGACTCTGAAGGTCACAGGTTCGAATCCTGCCGGGCATACTGCCCTGCAAGCCAATGTTTTCAACGGCTGCAGGGCTCTTTTCAATTTGAAAAGCGGTTTCCCGGGAGGGTGGAAACATCGCGCTGATGGGGCCATACGGGGGTCGTACGGGGTCAAAACGGGGCCCACGCGATCGGGCGGCAGGGAGGCGAAGCGCTTGCGGCCATCCGGCGATTGTGGACCTGATTGAAAGAAACGGCAGGGAAATGTGGAACGATGAGTCAGCGTTATATTGCTTTTGACGTGGAGACCCCCAATCTATCCAACCACAGGATCAGCGCGATCGGCATCACGGTGATCGAGGACGGAAGGATTGCGGATCACTATTATTCGCTGGTCAATCCGGAAACGCATTTTGACAGCTTCAATATTCAGCTGACAGGCATCACGCCGGAAATGGTGAAGGATGCTCCGACATTTCCGGAACTGTGGAAGAGAATCGAGCCATTGATGAGCAGCGGGATGCCGGTGGCGCATAACGCGGTGTTTGACCTGGGTGTTCTGCGGGTTTGCCTGCGGGATTATGGCCTGTTCTGGAAGAAGGAAACGCCGTATCTGTGCACGGTGCAGATGGGCAGGAAGCTGCTTCCCGGCAGGAGCCACCGTCTGAATGCGCTGTGCAGCTATTACGGCATTGCACTGGATCATCATCAGGCGGACAGCGACAGCAACGCCTGCGCGGAGATTCTGCTGCGGTATCTGGAAAGCGGAGCGGATCCAAAGCGGTATATCTGTACCTTTCCCATGGCCGCAACGGGAATGAATGCGGCCGGACTGCTGAAAAAAATCTACGGGTATTCCGCGTTCCGGCCCGGCCAGCAGCAGATTGTGGACAGCGTTTTGAAAAAGAAGGATGTCCTCTGCGTGATGCCGACCGGTTCCGGCAAATCCATCTGCTACCAGATTCCCGCGCTTCTTTTTGACGGTACGACGGTCGTCATTTCACCGCTGATATCCCTGATGAAGGATCAGGTGGCCGCGCTGCGGGGCAGAGGAATCGCCGCGGCCTGTCTGAACAGCGGACTGAGCCGGGATGAGTATATCGCGGTCAGCCGGAACGCCTCGGAAGGGGCATACCGGATTCTGTATGTGGCGCCGGAAAGGCTGCAGGCGCCTGCCTTTCTGGAGATGTGCAGAGGCATGAAGGTTCCGTTCGTCGCCGTGGATGAAGCGCACTGCATCTCCCAGTGGGGGCAGGATTTCCGGCCGGATTATCTGAAAATTCCGGCGTTTATCGCCTCCCTGCCGCAGCGGCCGGTGGTTGGCGCGTTTACGGCGACGGCGACCGAGCGGGTTCGGAAGGATATCCTGGAGAATCTTCAGCTGGCGGATCCTGTATCCGTGACCACCGGATTTGACCGTCCCAATCTGTCCTTTTCTGTATACGAACCGAAAAACCGGGAGGCGAAGCTGCTGGAACTGGTCCGGGACCGTTTTCGTCAGTCCGGCATCATCTACTGCGCCACCCGCAAAAACGTTGAAGCGGTTCAGGAAATGCTGGTCCGGGAAGGATTTGCGGCCACCCGCTATCATGCCGGACTCTCCCGGGAGGAGCGGGAGAAAAATCAGGAGGATTTTCTGTTTGACCGCCAGCGGATCATGGTGGCCACCAATGCATTTGGCATGGGCATCGATAAATCCAACGTTTCCTATGTGATTCATTTCAATATGCCCAAAAGTCTGGAGGCATATTATCAGGAGGCGGGCAGAGCCGGCCGCGACGGGTGTGAGGCAGACTGTATCCTGCTGTACTCCGGGCAGGATGTGATCATGGCCCGATGGCTGATCGAGCATTCGGAGGAGAACCCGGATCTGACGCAGGAGGAAAGAAACCGGGTCCGCGAACAGGATGAAGAGCGGCTGAAGCGCATGACATTCTATGCCAGATCGAGAAGATGCCTGCGCCAGGCGCTGCTGGGATACTTTGGGGAAGCTGCTCCGGATCATTGCGGCAACTGCTCGAACTGCGTTCCGAACTGTGAACATCAGGACATCACCGTGGACGCACAGATGATCCTGTCATCCATCGCCCGGACGGAGCAGCGGCTGCCGGAGCGTATGGTGATCGACCTGCTGCTGGGGATCCGTCCGGAGGAGCTTCCGGAAACGGTGATTCCGGAGAAGCTGACGACCTTCGGGATCATGAAGGATTCCAGCGGAAAGGAGATCCGGGAAAGAATTGATGCGCTGTGCAGCCAGGGATATCTGGACCGCGCGGCGGACGGAACGGATCTTCTGAAGCTGAATGATCATTCACGGGAAGTCCTTTTCCGGAACAGACGCGTAGCGGTGCGCATGGGAGGCGGCACCCGGGAAACGGAAGAGACGCCCGGCGAAGACCGGCTGTATCAGATGCTGCAGCGCCTGCGGTATGAAATCTCAGCCCGGGAATATATCGCCGCATCCGCACTGTTCCCGGACGGGACGCTGCGGGAAATCTGCCGGAAGAAGCCGAAGAACCGGCGGGAGCTGGCAGAGGTGGACGGAATGGGCATCTACAAGGCAAACCGATACGGGGATCAGATCCTTGAGATGATCAGGATGTTTGCCAAACCGGAGAAGGATGAGAAGTCCTCCTATCGGGACAGGGTGATCAGCGAAGGAAAGACGGAAGCATATCAAAGCTGGTCCCAAAGGGAAGATGAACAGCTGGAGAAGGAGTTCCGCGCCGGGATGAACCTCCGGGAGATCGCCGATCAGCATCATCGGACGCGCGGGGCGATTCTCAGCCGCCTGAGAAAACTCGGCCTGACATGAAAAAGGCGGTTGAATCCGCCGGAAAAATCTGATTCAATACTCACTGAAATACGGGAATGAATGATTGTGTCAGCGGACAGGAGGGAACGACGTTGTATATTGTAGCAAGAGACGGCAGCGGTGACTTTACATCCATTCAGGCGGCCATCGATGCGATTCCGGAGGGCAACCGGGCGCCGGTGATCGTGATCGTACGGATGGATGAATATCATGAACGCGTGATCGTGAACAGGGACAATGTCCGGATCATCGGCGAAGCGAGGGACCGGACGGTACTGACGGCGAGCGGGCATGCGCTGGAAAAGGATCCGGACGGATCGGAGCGGGGGACGTTCCTGACCGCGACGCTGATGGTGACCGGAAATCATGTTGAAGTGGAAAACCTGACGATCCGGAACGATGCGGGGGACGGACGGGAGGTCGGCCAGGCAGTGGCGGTGTATGCGGCAGGAGACCGGGGCGTATGGCGCAACTGCCGGATGATCGCACACCAGGATACGCTGTTCTGCGGCCCTCTGATGCCCAAGGTCGTCCATGATATTGCGCCATACGTCAGCCGGGCGGAATGCGTGCCGTCCGTGGGCGACTGTCCGGAAACGCGCAGCCGTCAGTATTTTGAGGACTGCTGGATTCAGGGAGACGTGGATTTTATCTTTGGACCGTACCGCTGCTGGTTTGAGCGCTGCACGCTGTTCATGAACGCACGGGGCGGATGGTATACGGCCGCCAATACGCCGGAGAAGCAGCCATGGGGAATGGTGTTTCACCGCTGTGTCCTGACGGGAGAGTGTGAACCCGGCGCGGCGATGCTGGGAAGACCCTGGCGACGCTTCGCCAGAACGCTGTTTATGGACTGCGAGATGGATGAACATGTCTCTCCGCGGGGCTTCAGCGACTGGGACGATGCACGCAGGGTGACGGACCGGCTGGGGGAATACGGTACCACCGGCGCACGCGCGGATCAGCAGACCCGGCATCCGGCCCAGCGCCGGCTGTCCGCCGAGGAAGCGGCGTGCGTGACCCTGCAGGAGGTTATCGGCGGGGCGGACGGGTGGAATCCCGCCAGAAGGAATCCGACCTGGTTCCTGTGCGGTGATTCCACCATGGCGGACTATTCTGCGGATCGTGCGCCGATGACGGGCTGGGGCCAGAAGCTTCAGGCGCTGATTTCGGAGCCCGTTTATGTCGAAAACTGCGCGGTCTGCGGACGGTCGAGCAAGAGCTTTATTGCGGAAAAACGGCTGAACATGATCGAACTGTGTCTGAGGGCAGGGGACAGGGTGATTATCTCCTTCAGCCATAACGACGAGAAGCCGGATCCGGAGCGCCATACGGAACCCCGGGTTACATTCCCCGAGTATCTGGGAATGTATATTGACGCGGCCCGGCGTCACGGCGCGGAACCGATCCTGGTCACCCCGATTGCCCGCAGAAGGTTTACGGACCAGGGCGAGCCGATCCCGACCCATGGAGAGTACCCGTCCGCCATGCGGGATCTGGCGGTTTATCGGGGCGTTCGGCTGGTGGATCTGGAATCGGCGACCATGGAAATGCTGGCCGAAGAAGGCATCGAAGGCACGAAAGAAGTTTTCTGCCATGTGCCGGCCGGCCATCCCAACTATCCGGATGGGCTGAAGGATGACAGCCATCTTCAGGAGCGGGGAGCGGTGCGCATTGCCGGGCTGTTTCTGAACCGGCTGGCGCATCCGGAAACGGAGACATTTTCCGGCACAGCGGGTTCCGACGCGGACTTTGCGGACATGATCGCGCAGGAGGATCATGTGCTGAACCCGAAAGGCGGATCGTTGCCGAGTTGACAATTCTCTGAAAGCTGTTAAAATAATTTCACAATAAGAGAACAATAAACCGGACCGGATGATTCCCCTGAAAGCATTTTGCCAGGCCATGAAATGGCAGCATCAGATGAAGAAATCGGTCTTTCTGCCCGGCAGACCCGGACCGGGAGGAGCGGGGAACGGAGAAATGACGGAGATGAATACAGGTAAATATCGGAAATACCGCATCTGGATGGCGGTGTTGCTGTTGGTATGCTTGGCGGTTGTGTCGACTGCCATGGCAGAGAGCGGAGAATCCTGCCCGCCGGCTGTTTCCAACGCGGCGGAGCCTGCCGTGATCCCGCCGATTCCGCTTTTTCCCCCGATTCCGCCGACCCCGCAACCGGTTCGTCATCGGGTGGAAGCCATGGCGGATATGACGGAGATGATCGGGAGCGGTATCACCCTCCGTGCCCAGGTGAATGTCCGGGTGCTTCCGAGCATATACAGCGCGCGGGTCACGCAGATCCGCAAAAGATCCACGGTGGTTGAAATCATGGCGGAAGCGGTCAATTCCTCCGGACAGGCGTGGTATGCCGTCCGTCTGGAGAACGGAATGATGGGTTATATTCGTGCGGACCTGCTGGATGTGAACATCCGGGAGAAGGAAGAGCTGCCGCAAATTGAGTATGTCTATGTGACGCCGGAGCCTACGCCCGTGCCGACGCCCGCGCCGACCCCGACGGCGCAGGTGATCTATGTGACGCCGGAGCCCACGCCCGTGCCGACGCCGGCGCCGACCCCGACGGCCCAGGTGATCTATGTGACGCCGGAGCCCACGCCCGTGCCGACGCCCGCGCCTACCCCGACGGCCCAGGTGATCTATGTCACGCCGGAACCGACGCCTGTTCCGACGCCGACGCCCAAGGTGATCGTTATCACGCCGGCGCCGACGGAGGAGATCACACCGCATGTGATCTGTATTACGCCTGCGCCCACTGTGAAAATGACACCCAAGGTCATTTATGTCACCCCGGAGCCGACTGCCGCGGTGACGCCGGAGACCGTTTATATCACCACGGAACCGGAGCTGCAGCCGACACCGACACCCCGGATCGTTTATGTGACGCCTGAGGCGACGCCGGAATCCACGCCTCAGACGATTGTGGTTCATCTGGACGTGTGATCTTTCAGACAGGCATGATCCCGTTCATTCAGCAATCATTCCGGAGGAGATGAATCTTTGTGATTTCCGGGAAGCGGAAAACGATCGGCGTTTTTCTCTGCAAGGCCTATGCGGTTTTTGACAGCATTGTGTTCCATATGATGGAGGAAAAGGCCCGGGAGCTGGATTATGATATCATCTTTTTTTCGACCGTCGGCTACTTTGCGAGCGAGAATGAATATGACACCCAGGAAAAGAAGATGTTCTCATTTGCCCCGCTGGAAAAACTGGATGGGATTCTGGTCGCTCCGGATACTTATGAGATCCCCGGATTCAGGGATGCGCTGCTGAATGAGATCCGGTCCAGGGCGGTGTGCCCGGTGGTCACCATCCGGCACTTCAGTCATGAATTCGACTGCTCGTTCACAGAGGAAAACAATACGATCCGGCCGCTGATCCGCCACCTGCTGGATGATCATCATCTGACCCGGATTGGTTTTCTTGCCGGCTATGAAGGCCATCCGGACAGCGAAATGCGGCTGGAGACATTCCGGGAAGAGATGGCTGCGAGAAATCTGCCGATCGATGAGGGACATGACATTTTCCACGGAAACATGTGGTATTCCTGCGGGCAGGATGCCTACCGGCATTATTTCCTGGAACAGGAAACACCTCCCCAGGCCATCGTCTGTGCGAATGACTTTATGGCGGTTGGCCTGATGCGTGTGCTGCAGGGACATCATATCCGCGTACCGGAGGATGTTATCGTCACCGGATATGACAACGTGCCGGATATTACCCTGGAGTGCCCGACGCTGACGACGGTGGAACAGGATTTTCAGACGATTGTGCAGCGGGGAATTGATGAGCTGGACCGGCAGATCCGCGCCGGCGGAGTGCGCGACAGAAGGCAGGTCCGGCAGATGCCGGTTCCGGGACGGCTGGTGCTGGGTGAAAGCTGCGGATGCGGTCGGCGTCCGGTGGATCAGTTCCTGACGATCAGCAAGGAACGGTCCATTGCGCTGGAAACCATAAACAGCCGTGAAGTCAATATGACCTATTTCACGATTGAGACCAGCGCCGCGGAGAGCATCCAGGAGCTCCATGACGCTCTGGTGAAGAAGCAGGCGGATACGCCGATGATCCGCGACTTCTATCTCTGCCTTTTCGAAGAGAAAAGGAATGCGGCGGGGGAGCGGATCTTTGCTGAACAGATGACGGATACCGCCTGCCTCGTTCATCTCCGGCGGGATGGGCAGGACCACGGCATGCCGATGATTTCCTTTCCCCGGACGGATCTGCTGCCCAGGATGGCAGAGCGGGAGGATGAACCGCAGGTTTTCTATCTGACGCTGCTGCATCAGCGGGAATTCAATTATGGGTATGCCATGTTCCACTATACGCAGGGACAGATTCCGACGGCGTTTTTTCAGCACTGGAATGTGACGCTTTCCGGCGCGCTGCGGAATATCCATAACATGGAGGAACTTCACCGGCTGTATGAGGAGAGAAGGCAGAGCAGCATTACGGATATGCTGACGAAGCTCTATAACCGCCGGGGACTGATGGAAAAGGTGGAACCGGACTGGGACAGACTGTGCGCAGAGCAGGAGAACGTTGCGTTCATTTCCTTCGATCTGGACTGCCTGAAGGAAATCAATGACACATGGGGACACCAGGCAGGAGACTATGCCATCCGGCTGCTGGCCGAAGCCATTCGCCGGAGCATGCCCCGTTCTGCCGTATGTGCCCGGTTGGGCGGTGATGAATTCCTCGCCTTTATTCCGCGTATATCGGATTCCGCAACCCTTGAGACGGTTCGGCGGTTCGATGACACACTGAACGAACTGAACAGGAAGGAAGACCGCTCATTCCAGGTGGAAGCGAGCCGGGGTGCGTTTACCGCCAGGCTGAATGCCGGAACGATGCTGGAAGAATGCATTCACGGCAGCGATCAGGCATTGTATATGAATAAGGAAGCACATCATGAAATGAGGAGGCGAAGAAGGAATGATCCAGGCTGAACCGAGAATCAGAAGATCCGACATGATTCATTGTGTACTGTGCGGGAATCCGCCGTGTGATTCTGCCTGCCCCAGGCTTTCACCGTCCGGCATTCTGCGCAGCATCTGGTTTCAGAATGAGCAGTGCGCGGCAGGCCGTGTTCCTGAGAAAAACCCGTGCCTGACCTGCGATACTCCATGCGAGCAGAGATGCGTCCGCCCGGGAGAAGTTCCGATCCGGGAAGTCATCAACCGGCTTTATTACCAGGTGAAGCCGGAAACGGAAACGCTGCTGCCGGAGGATGAGAGCCGGCTGCAATGCGACCTGTGCGGAATCCCGCTGGAGAATCCTTTCATTCTGGGCTCCGCGGTTGTGTCCAGCGATTACGACATGTGTGCCAGGGCATTTGATGCCGGCTGGGCTGGCGTGGCGTTCAAAACGATCTGCACCCTGGATATTCATGAGGCTTCCCCGCGCTTTTCCGCGCTGACAGGCGGAGCCCGGGAAATCATCGGATTCAAAAATGTGGAACAGCTGTCTGATCACAGCGTTGCGGAAAACATGGAGGTCTTTCGCCGCCTGAAACAGCATTATCCTTCCAAGGTGATCATTGCGTCGATCATGGGCCAGAACGAGGCGGAATGGGGCGATCTGGCCCGAGAGTGTCAGGAAAACGGCGCGGACGCTGTGGAACTGAATCTGTCCTGCCCGAATATGGTGGAGGAAGGCCTGGGAAGCGATATCGGGCAGATTCCGGAACTGGTTGAAAAGTATACCCGTCTGGCGAAGGAGGCCTGCTCCATTCCGGTACTGGTCAAGCTGACGCCGAACGTTGCCAGCGCGGTACAGGCTACGGAAGCGGCCGTCCGCGGCGGAGCGGACGGAATCTCTGCGATCAATACGATCAAATCCGTTGTCGGCGTCAACCCGCACACCTATGTATCCGCTCCGGCGGTCCGGGGAAAGTCCGCGGTGGGAGGCTACAGCGGCAATGCGGTGAAACCGATCGCGCTGCGCTTTGTGGCAGAGATCGCCAGGAATCAGGGCATGAAGGGAAAGCACGTTTCCGGAATCGGCGGTATTGAGACATGGAAGGACGCGATGGAGTTTCTTCTGCTTGGTGCGCAATCGGTCCAGGTGGTGACCGCCGTCATGCAGTATGGATACCGGATCATTGATGACCTGAAGGACGGACTGAATCTGTATCTGACAGAGAAGGGATTTCGCAATGTCCGGGAGATGGTCGGCCTTGGCCTGGAAAGCCTGGATGAAAGCACGGATGTGCTGGAGCGGGATACGGTTCAGTTCCCCATGTTCGTCCGGGAAAAGTGTATCGGCTGCGGCCGCTGTGAGATTTCATGCATGGACGGAGGACATCAGGCAATCCGGCTGAACGAGGAACGGCGCCCGGTCCTGAACGGGAAAAAATGCGTCGGTTGTCATCTGTGCATCCTTGTCTGTCCCCAGGGGGCCATTCAGCCTTCTCCGAGGCGGATTTCCCGCAAGCCGGCATCGGATTGAACCGATGAGGATCCGCCGCGGATGTGCGTCGGGACGAGCGGAGCGTTTCCGACATTCCGTCATCAAATCTGCCGGGGAGCTCAGGGCGTCCCCGGCTTTTTTATGCCGGATGCGCCATTGTGCGCCAGATCGTCCGGTACATGGTGAAGAAGCAGGCGGTTGCTCCGATCAGCTGGCTCAGGAACTCTGCCCAGAATACGCCGTCGACGCCCAGGCCGATCGGCGGAAGCAGCAGTGTCAGCGGAAGCACCAGCAGAATCTTCCTCAGCAGGGAGAAGAACAGTGCATGCTTCGGATGATTCAAGGCGACGAAGGTGCTCTGACCGGTCAGCTGAAGCGCCATGAAGGGAAAGGCGCCGAAATAGATCCTGGCGCAGCGGGAGGTCAGATCCAGCAGGGCCTGATCGGAGGAGAAAATGCTGAAGAGTGCGCCGGGAACCGTCAGCACCAGCAGCCACATGATGCCGTTGACCCCCAGGCCGCTCAGAAAGATAAACCGAATGCTTTCGGATACGCGGCGGTATTTCCTGGCTCCATGGTTATAGCTCATCACATTCTGCCCGGCAGAGGTGATGCCGTTGACCGGCAGGCTCATAATCTCGCGCAGGCTGTTGATCAGGCTCATGGCGCCGACATACAGCCCTCCGAGCGCGCCGCCCCAGGCCCTGAGCATGATGTTTACGGCGGCCTGCGTAATGCTGTTGGTGACCTTGAAAGTGAATCCTGTCAGCCCCAGCTTCAGCATGGGTACCAGGTGCTCCCTGTCCAGACAGAGCTTTTTCAGCCGGATCGCGGCATAGCCGGAACGGAGAAAGAATAGCACCCAGCCGGCACTGACCGTCTGGGAAATGACGGTCGCAAGCGCGGCGCCGCGGACGCCCATTCCGAAGGTGAAAATCAGCAGGGGATCCAGCAGAATGTTCAGCACGGCGCCCAGAATCACCGTGATCATGCCGATCCGCGGGAAGCCCTGGGCATTGATGAAGGGGTTGATCCCCAACGATATCAGCACGGGGACGGTTCCAAGCACGTAGATCCGGAAATAGTCCAGGGCTGCGGGCATGGTCTGATCATCGCCGCCCAGCAGCCGCAGCAGCCCGGAAGAGCCGATGTACAGGCTGACCGTCAGGAAAGCTCCGATCAGGAGCAGCAGCGTGAACGCGGTGCTCTGGATGCGCTCCGCTTTTGAATCGTTCCCTTCGCCGCGGGCGATGGTCATCAGCGTTGCGCCGCCGGTTGAACAGAGATTGGCAAAGGCGCCGATCAACGTGATCAGCGGGAAGCAGATGCCCAGTGCGGTCAGCGCTGTCGTGCCGCTCTCCGCCAGATGGCCGATATACATCCGGTCCACCACGTTGTACAGCACGTGCACCAGCTCCGCCAGCATCACGGGCAGACCGAGGCGCAGAATCAGCAGAGATACGCTCCCCTGGGAAAAGTCTCCCCGGGTATCGCGCACAGTTGCCATTGTCCATCATCCTTCTTTCCCTGATGCATACTATGATACGCTGTTTTGAAAGCAAATTCAATGCAAAGAAAAACAGAAAAAAGCCCGGCGCAGACGGTTGAACATTTGTGACGGTTCATTTATTATAATGCTCTGTGTTCACTGTATCTTGAAAGAAAGGATCCGGAGGAGAAACAGAAGAATGAAATTCCTGTGGGGCTACCTGCGCAAATATGTCCGAAGGATCAGCGGCGTCATGGGCATCAAGCTGGCCGGAACGGTCACAGAGCTGTTGATTCCCTATGTGATGGAGCATCTGATCGACCATGTGGTTCCGACGAAGCAGATTTCCTCCGTGCTTCTGTGGGGTGCAGCCATGATTCTGCTCGCCCTCTGCGTCCGCTTTCTGAACGTGAATGCCAATCGCCTTTCGGTCCGGACCGCGCGGGATGCGACCTTTGCCATCCGCCGCGATCTGTTTCATTCTGCCCTGAACCTCTCCGGGCGGGACATGGATCGGGTGGGCCTCCCTTCGCTGATCTCCCGAATGACATCCGATTCCTATAATGTTCAGTCGTTTACCCAGTCGATGCAGACGATCGGAATCCGTGCGCCGATCATGCTGCTGGGCGGGATCGCGGTGACGCTGACGATGGATACCGGCCTGGCATCCATCCTGTGCATCATGGCGCCGGTGATGGTCGCGCTGGTCGTTTTTATTTCCATGAAAGGAATTCCGCTCTACACCCTGGTGCAGCAGGGAATGGATGACATCGTCCGCGTAATGCGGGAAAACATCACCGGGATCCGGGTGGTGAAAGCCCTGTCCCGGGAATCCCATGAGATCCGTCGCTTTCACGGGGCGAACGCGGAAACGACGCGGCGGGATATCCGGGCGGGGATGATCATGGCCCTGCCGGGACCGGTGGTTACGCTGTTTCTGAATGTTGGGCTCACGCTGGTCGTGCTCTTCGGCGCCAGGCGCGTGAATGACGGACAGACGGAGCCGGGCGTGATCCTGGCATTTCTGACATACTTCAATATGATTCTGATGGGCGTCATGGGACTGAACCGGATCTTTATGATGATGTCCAAGGCGAATGCTTCCGCCCGAAGAATCGGAGAGATTGTCGGCATGGAGAATCAGCTTCAGCCGATTCCGGAGGCGGAAGCCGCCAGGACAGGACGGACGGAACTGATTGTGTTCGATCATGTCTCGTTCAGCTATGACGGGGACGAGCTCCAGGAAGAAGGCGCTGCTCCCCAGACGGAGAGCTTCGCCGGTTCCACCCGGCAGAAATGCCTGTCCGATGTGAGCTTTGCCATTCCGCGCGGCGGATCTCTCGGAATCATCGGCGCAACCGGTGCGGGAAAAACCAGCATCATCAATCTGCTGATGCGCTTCTATGACCCGCAGGAGGGTCATGTGTTTGTCGGCGGCCGCGATGTGCGCACCTATGATCCGGACGAGCTGCACCGAATGTTCGGTGTCGTATTCCAGAACGATGTCATCTTTGCGGATACGATCCGTGAAAACATATCCTTCGGTCGGGACATGGACGAAGAGGCCGTCCGGCTGGCCATCCGGGATGCCATGGCCCAGGAATTCGTTGAAAACTATGCGGACGGATACGATCATCGTGCCGTGATCCACGGCGCCAATTTTTCCGGCGGTCAGAAGCAGCGCCTGCTGATCGCCCGCGCGCTTGCGGACAATGCTGAAATCCTGGTACTGGACGACTCCTCATCCGCCCTGGATTACCGGACAGACGCCTCTCTGCGTCGGGCGATCCGGGACAATCACGGAGACGCGACCACCATCGTGATCGCCCAGCGGATTTCCTCCATCAAATCGATGGATCAGATCATCGTGCTTGATGAGGGCAGGATGATCGGATGCGGCACCCATGAGGCGCTGCTGCGGGACTGTCCGGTATACCGGGAAATCCATGAAACGCAGATGGGGGAGGTGGAATGAAGTGGCCAGACGGGATTCCATCATGACCCGCCCCAAGGATTCCCGCGGAGCCCTGCGCCGGATGCTGGCGTTTCTGGGGCCGTTCCGCTGGCTGATTCTGCTGGTGGCCGTCTTCTGCGTGATTTCGAACCTGCTGTCCCTGTGGGGGCCGAATCTGGCAGGCTCCGCCATCAATGAAGCGGCAGCCGGAAAGGGGCAGGTCCGCTTTGACCGGGTCTGGTATTACGCATCGCGGATGCTGATCTGTTATGTGTCCAGCAGCCTGCTCACCATCTCCATTCATGCGATCATGATGAACGTTTCCAAGCGCGCGGCCAGGCAGATGCGCCAGAGCGTTTTTGACAAGCTGATGCGCCTGCCCGTCGGGTATTTTGACCGAAATCAGGCCGGGGATATTATCAGCCGGGTCAGCTATGACATCGATGTGATCTCCACCTGCATGAGTACGGATATCGTTTCGATCCTGACCAGCGTGGTGACGGTCATCGGCTCCGTGATCATGATGGTGTCGATTTCCCTGCCGCTCTCCGCAGTTGTACTTTTCAGCGTGCCCGCGGCAATTTTGTATACCACGCGGATGAGGAAGATCACCCAGCCCCGGTTTGTGCGCCGGTCCAAAAACTACGGGATCATGAACGGCTTTGTGGAGGAAATGCTCTCGGGTCAGAAGACGATTCAGGCCTATGCGTACGAAAACCGGGTGGAGGAGAAGTTTGACACCATCAACACGAATGCCGCCACGGCGTATTATGAAGCGGATTATTACGGCGTAACCATCGGTCCGACCATGGGGGCAATCAATAATCTGACGCTTTCGCTGATCGCGCTGCTGGGTTCCGTGCTGTACATGGGCGGAAGCATCACGATCGGTTCGATCTCCTCTTTCGTTCTATATTCCCGGAAGTTTTCAGGCCCGATCAACGAGATCGCAAACATCATCAATGAGCTGTTTTCCGCCCTTGCGGCGGCGGAACGCGTTTTCGCGCTGCTGGATGAGACCGAGGAACTGCAGGACCGGGAGCATGCATCTGAACTCATGGATGTCCGGGGAGACGTTCAGCTGGATCACGTGGCGTTTGGCTATGATCCGGGAATCCCAATCATTCATGATCTGAGTATGCGCGTGCAGGCCGGCCGGCTGGTGGCCATTGTCGGACCGACCGGAGCCGGGAAGACCACCATCATCAATCTGCTGATGCGGTTTTATGATGTCAACAGCGGAAAAATCACCGTGGATGGAATGGACATCCGGGACTGCACCCGGCAGAGCGTCCGCCGGGCGTATGCCATGGTGCTGCAGGATACCTGGGTGTTTCGGGGAACGATTTTTGACAACATCGCCTATGGCCGGGAGAATGCAACGATGGATGAGGTGGTGGCCGCGGCGAAGGCGGCGCATATCCATCCGTTCATCATGCGCCTGCCCAGGGGGTATCAGACCGTGATCTCTGAGGATGGCGGCAATATATCCAAAGGACAGAAGCAGCTGCTGACCATCGCCCGGGCGATGCTGTATGATGCCCGGATGCTGATCCTCGACGAAGCAACCTCCAATGTGGACACATCCACGGAACGGGAAATACAGCAGGCGATGCGTCAGCTGATGAACGGGAAGACCTGCTTTGTGATTGCCCATCGGCTGTCCACCATTCAGCATGCGGATCTGATCCTTGTGCTGGATCACGGGGATGTGGTTGAACAGGGCACGCATGAAACCCTGATGCGCAGGAAAGGGTTTTATTATCGGCTTTACAGATCTCAGTTTGAATAAGAAAGGATGATTGGCATGATCGAAGGAACCGGAACGTTTGCATCCATGGAAGAGGCAAGGGAATTCTTTGCCCATGACCGTTTCGCGACGGAGAGCGGGATGACCCTTGATGAACTGAAGTACGGCAGCGCCGTGTGCAGCTTTGAAATCACTCCGCATCATCAGAACGCGGAAGGCGGCGTCATGGGAGGCGCCATCTTTACGCTGATGGATTTTGCATTTGCGGCGGCCTCCAGCAACGTCCACCGGCCAACCGTGGCCCAGCAGGTCAGTGTCAGCTTTCTGAGCCGCCCCAAGGGCAGACGGCTGATTGCCAGCGCCAGCTGCCGAAAGGACGGACGGGTCACCTGCGTGTATCAGGTGGATGTTACGGATGAAACCGGGCGGGATATTGCCACGGCGGTGATGACAGGCTACAAGCTGCAGAACTGAATGCCTGGATGGAGCGTCACTTCGGGCAGGACCGGGCGAGTGCTCCGTGTTTATTCCTCGCCGGAACGGTGACCGCCGATCTGCCGGTTTCGCTGGATTGTGGTAGCACCCTCCTCCAGGTTCATTCCCTTGAGGAGGGCGTTTTTTCCGAATTTGCCCTGCAGGAGCAGCGTTGCTTTCTGCAGGCTGTTTTCTTTCATTTTCGTATTCTCTTCCGCAGCCGTCTGTCTCTCCAGCGCGGCATAATCTGTAAAAAGATCCAGCTGGACAGCCGTTTCCTTCGGAATGCGCGATTCGCTGATCAGATCTTCCGCAGCAATCGTTACCCGCCGGATCAGAAGCTCCGGATCGATGATCCGGTCATACAGGTCCATCATCTCTTTCATGATGCGCTGCGTGCCGTTCGTCCATTGCTCCATGCGGCCTGTTCCGTGCGCATGCCGGGGACACGGCCGTCCGTAAAAGTCAATTCCGACGGTGCCGCTGTACGGTTTCCCGGTTTTTGCCACCGCATATACGGTGTCCGCGGCCGTTTTCCCCGATTTCAGGGGCAGGATGGACGCTCGGTCATAGTTGACGGTCAGCGTGATCTGCCGGGTCGCAACGTGCCTCCGGACCAGATCCAGCACCAGCAGCTCCGTCATTTCACGGACGATCAGCCGGGCCTTTTCCGCATCGTATGGCTCAGCAAGCACCTGGCCGGAGGACAGGCTGTTTGTTTCCGGCTGGTAGTTTCGGATGGCCGCAATCTCTGTGGGCTCCCATCCCCACGCATGATCGATCAGCAGCTCCGCGTTGACACCCAGCGCATTGTACAGCAGGTCCTCGTTCTGCTCGCTGAGCCTTGCCACATCCCCCATGGTATGGCAGCCGAGACTTTCCAGCCGCCGGGCAATGCCTCTGCCCACCCGCCAGAAGTCAGTCAGCGGTCTGTAGCACCACAGCTGTTCCCGGTACTTTTTCTCGTCAATCTCCGCGACGCGAACGCCGTCCCTGTCTGCAGGAGCACGCTTGGCGAGGATGTCCATGGCGATCTTGGCCAGATACATGTTGGTGCCGATTCCGGCAGTCGCCGTGATGCCGGTGGTGTAAAGCACTTCCCGGATCATGGTGATGGCCAGCTGATGTGCGGTTTTCTGATAGGTTTTCAGGTAGCCTGTCACATCGATGAAGCACTCATCGATGGAGTATACATGGATATCCTCCGCGGATACGTAGTGGGTATAGATTTCGAATATCTGATTGCTGATCTGTTCATATAGCAGCATTCTCGGCGGGGCCGTGATGTATGATAGTTCCAGGGAGGGATCCGCCATCAGGGCGTCCGCATCGAAGGACGAGCCGGAAAAATGATACTGGCCGTTTTCATCCATCGGCAGCTTTCCCGTGGCCAGCGCTTTCCGGAACCGTTCCGCGTTCACTTCGCGGACGCGTTCCACCACCTCGAAGAGGCGCGCGCGCCCGGAAATACCGTATGCCTTCAGGGATGGAGAAACCGCGAGGCAGATTGTTTTTTCCGTCCGACTCGCGTCCGCTACGACAAGATTTGTTTTCAACGGGTTCAGCTTCAGACTTGCGCATTCCACACTGGCATAATATGACTTCAGATCAATCGCGACGTATGTGCGATCCATCCGGAGATCCTCCTCTCTTCGGCGGATTGAGAAGGAGACGCATCAGATAGCTGCCGGCACCGTTGCCCGCTGCTGCCAGGGGAAGCACCCACCAGCCGATGCCCCGGGCGATGGCGGCATAGCCTGCCAGGGCGATGGAGTGGCCGTAGCCGGAGAGGATGAAAAGGACCACGCCATAGACCACAAACGGCAGGCGGGAGGCAGAAGGGTTCATTCCCGCCGGGACCGTGGTGGCCAGGTACATACAGATTCCACACATGACGGACTGCCAGAGGACCTTCAGCGGATCCGTATAGGCATCGGCAATCGCCCCTGCGGCGCTTCTGATTTCCGGAAGAAAAACGGAGGCAAGCAGGCCGCAGAGCGCTGCTCCGACGACATTCATCACAAGCATGATCGCTTTCTGAAGCGGAGCATAATCATCCCGGGTGACTCTGCCGGTGAACAGCTCTGCGTTGAAATTGACGACGAACCAGAGGCCGGCGCTGAACAGCACCGCGCCGGGAATTCCGCCTCCGGCCTTGAGGTTGACGATACAGCCCATACAGATCAGGATGCCGGCAGCGGCAGAACGGCAAAGGGAAGTTTTCATGCGCGGAACAATCTCCTTTCTGTCATCTTCTTCAGACACTATATATTATACCGGAAAAGACTGAAATCCTCCAGGGTTCCAGGCACTTTTCGTTGTGCTTCGGGGATGAAAAAGGTATAATTACAGAAAGGACAGCCGCCGGAGCATCTGCCTTCATGGCGGGTCGGGCATCACCGGAACGGAGGAAACCGGAGCATGGGAATCACGAAAACGGACTTCATGCGGGGAATGCAATGCCCCAAAATGCTGTGGCTGGACAAGCACAAGCCGCAGATGCGTCTGATCCCGCCGGAGATCCAGGCCAGGCTGGACGCGGGAAACGCCTTCGGCGACCGGGCCATGGGAATGTTCGGCCCCTATGAGGAAATGACGGTGTACCGGAAGGGAACGCGCATTCCGGACAAGAAAAGGATGGCGGAAAGAACCCGGGAGCACCTTCAGAAAGGCACGGAGGTGATCTGCGAAGCGGCGTTCATCTATTATAATCATTACTGTGCGGCGGATATCCTGCGGAAGACGGAAACCGGGTATGACCTGTACGAGGTGAAGAACGCGCCGGAGGTGCATGAACAGTTTATCCGGGATGCGGGATTCCAGTATTATCTGATCACCCGGTGCGGGATCCGGATCGGTAAGGCGTTCATCGTGATCCACGGACCGGATGAAGCGAACCCTTTCGTGCCCGTGGAAGTGACGGAGGCGGTGAAGGAATACGCCCGGGTGGTGGATGCGCACATCTGGGAGCTGAACCGGATGCAGAAGGAAAGGGAAGAGGTTCAGGTCGAAATGGGTGGGCAGTGCTCGAACCCGTATGAATGCTGGTATATGGATTATTGCCGGGGAACCCGGAAGGAACCGGAACAGATCACCTTCGGCATATGATTTGACAGAATCACGCGCTTTTGTTAAAATAATCTTTAATATTCTGTGCTTTGAAGGGGGTAAAAAGGGAATGCTGCAGAACAAAATCAGAGAGGGTCTGACGTTTGACGATGTGCTGCTGGTGCCTGCCAAGAGCGAAGTGCTTCCCCGGGATGTGGATCTGTCCATTCACCTGGCGAAGAACATCCATCTGAACATCCCGCTGCTTTCCGCCGCCATGGATACGGTGACGGACAGCCGCATGGCCATCGCGATGGCACGGGAAGGCGGACTGGGCATCATTCATAAGAACATGAGCATCGAAGAGCAGGCGGCTCAGGTGGACAAAGTCAAACGCAGCGAGCATGGCGTGATTACGGATCCGTTCTATCTCAGCCCGGAAAATCTGATCAGCGACGCGGAAGAGCTGATGAGCCGGTACCGGATCAGCGGCGTTCCCATTACCCGCGACGGCAAGCTGGTCGGCATCCTGACCAACCGGGATCTTCGCTTTGAAACGGATTATTCCCGCCCCATCGGCGAGGTGATGACCAGCGAGAATCTGATCACCGCGCCGGAAGGGACAACCCTGGAGGAAGCCAAGAAAATCCTGGCGAAGCATCGGATTGAGAAGCTGCCGATTGTGAACAGCGAAGGGGATCTCTGCGGACTGATCACGATCAAGGATATCGAGAAGAACACCAAGTATCCCAACAGCGCCAAGGACGCGAACGGGCGGCTTCTCTGCGGTGCAGCCGTCGGCGTCACGAATGATGTGTTCGAACGGATCGATGCGCTGCTGGAAGCCAAGGTGGATGTGATCAACATCGATACCGCCCACGGGCACAGCCTGGGCGTGATCCGGCAGGTGGAAAACATCCGGAACCGTTATCCGGATATCACGCTTTTTGCCGGCAACGTTGCAACGGCTGCGGCGACCCATGATCTGATATCCGCCGGAGTCGACTGCGTGAAGGTGGGGATCGGACCGGGATCCATCTGTACCACCCGCGTGGTGGCCGGTATCGGCGTGCCGCAGATCACCGCGATCGCGGACTGTGCAGAGGAAGCGGACAAGCACGGCATCCGCGTGATTGCCGACGGCGGAATCAAGTATTCCGGAGACATTACCAAGGCACTGGCGGCCGGCGGAAGCTGCGTCATGCTGGGCAGCCTGCTGGCGGGTACGGAGGAGTCTCCTGGCGCGATGGAAATCTATCAGGGCCGTTCCTTCAAGGTGTACCGCGGCATGGGCAGCCTGAGCGCCATGGCGGTCGGCTCCAAGGACCGGTATTTCCAGGAGGGGCAGAAGAAGCTCGTTCCGGAGGGAGTCGAGGGACGCGTACCCTACAAGGGAACGCTGGCGGATACCGTGTTCCAGATGGTCGGCGGCCTGCGCAGCGGTATGGGCTACTGCGGCGCGAAGACGATTGATGATCTGCGGAAGAACAGCGAATTTATCCGGATCACCGGCGCGGGACTGGCGGAAAGCCATCCGCACGATATTTCCATTACGAAGGAAGCGCCGAACTATTCCAGAAGCAACTGATTATACCTGTCAACGGAAGGAAGCGGGTCAGCAGTGGGTAAACGCATTTACAACACCCTGGGTCCGATGATCCGGATGTTTTCTCACCGGATGAAAACGGAGTGGGAGGTTCCCTTTGAGGAAGGCCCATGCGTCTTTGTCGTGAACCATGTCGGCGCCATCGGCCCGGTGGACATGTGCGTCAAGTTTCCCCTGCGGGACCGCTGCCATCCCTGGATCAACAACGGGATGCTGGAGGCAAAGGAGGTTCCTGCCTATGTCCGGCAGGACTACTGGTGGAAGCCGGGCAACTTTGCCGAGCCGCTGCTGAACGCGACCATTCCGTATATCGCGGCGGCGATCGTGCCGCCGATTCTGCGCAGCGTCCAGTATATCCCGGTCTACCATGACCAGCGGATCATGCTGACGCTGCGTCAGAGCGTACGGGCACTGCAGCAGGATGATTATCTGATCGTATTCCCGGAACAGCCCAGCGGATGGCTGAGCCATCACGAATGGATCAATACGGGATGGCTGCGGCTGGGCGAGCTGTGGTACCGGGCGAGCGGACGCGCGCTCAAGCTGTATCCCGTGCATATTGATACCAAAAAACACCTGTTCAAGGTGGCTGCCCCGGTCTGGTACGACCCGGCGAAACGGTTCAGCGAACAGGAACAGGCGCTGGCGGACAAACTGGCCAGGGGACTCCGCGGAGAATGAAAGAAGGAACGCAGAGCGGTTATTCGCTCTGCGTTCCTTCTGCTTCAGGGGTATTCGTCAGTTCCTCCGGCAGGGGCCTGATCATATCCCCGCAGAGGATCCGGAAAAACTTCATCACGTTTTCGTCATTGCCGTTGGCGATAAAAACCGAAGCGAATCCATTTTCACAGTATGCATACTGGCGGAGGGAAGGCAGCTTGTCCACCGGGATGCCGTAGAGATGCGTTTCACCGGTGTTCGTATCCTTTCGCCAGCCTCGCTGCAGATCCACACCGGCATCGGTAAACAGCGCCATCAGCTCCGCATCGTTTTCCAGGGCCACGAAGGATCCTTCGGAGGCATAACCCAGAAAATTGTCCCTGGGCAGAACATAGATATCTCCCTGATGGGCGGCCATGTAAGCCATCAGCTGCATGGGACCGTAGGATTCATCCGGCATCAGGGCCAGCGCCGAGATCTCCTCCATCTCCGGCATCCGGCTTTCCCGGATCCCGTTGAGATAGTCAGCCAGCGGAGCGTCATCCGTGTATCCGTAGACGTAGAATTCGATCTTCTTTTCCTCCGGAACGCGCGGAGCCGTGACGGAATAGGAGAGATCCACGGCAAAGAAGCCGATTACAAGCAGCAGCACATATTTCCACCAGCTGTATGTCAGGTGCTGTTTCAGCCTGGAACGGGTAATGGGTTGATTCATAATTCCTCCCGGTATCGGTGATTGAAGAAGCATATCACGAAAAGAAAACAAACACAAGCGGAACGGGAAAAAAGCGACGCGCTGCCGCGGTCAGACCATCAGGGAACGGAGATTCGTCTGAATATCGCCGTCCTGAATGTCATTCAGATCGATGATCCGGATATCCAGCTCCGCGGCCCGGTTCCGGGCAGGAGAACCGGCGCGCTCCGCCGTCACCAGGGCGGCCCGGGCCATCTTTCCGCCAAAGCGGTCCCGCAGAATGGCCAGCTCATTCAGCGCTTCCGTGCGGACGAGGCTGGTTTTGCAGCTGATGAATACCGGGATGACCCCCCGGGTGCACATGACATCCAGTTCGTTGGATACGGCGCTGTTGCGCTTCGTTCCGTTCCAGTCGACGACGGCGCTGGTGATTACATCGTCAAAAAGCCCTGAATCAAAGCAGGATTTATAGACGAACAGCTCCAGCACGCTGCCGACGTCCCGGAGCCAGGCGCGGATCTGCCGGTCCCGGAAACGGAAGGAAACGCTCTCCTCCGGCTGAATGCGCAGGTCGCTGATCATGCGGATGTCCTCCAGATCGCGCAGGGCTTCCTCCGGCGCGGGAATCCGGGCGCCCCGGTCGCCTTTGACCGTGTATCCGCCATGAATGTCCAGCGAATACTGACCGTTTTCATCCGCGGGGGAGACGCGCTGGATCCAGGTCACGATCCGGTCCCACCGGGTGCGGTGCTTCAGGAAGAGACGGAAAAAGGGGTCGATGTCGTCCAGGTATTTGACGAGGATCGAATTGTCGACCCGGCCCTTGCGCAGGGAACCGCCGGCCATCAGGAAGCAGTCCTCCACGGAAAGCGTCACATACCCGTCCACCTGATGCGCAAAGGACGCATCCTGAATATTATAGAACCGGTTCTGCTTCTGGCTGTAGGTCAGCACTGGAACCGGAAACTCGGCGCAGGCGAGGCCGACGGCAAACAGCACCGCATCGGTGCCGCCGGTGATGTCGATGGCGACGTCCGGGGCTGCCTGAAGCAGCGAACGGAGCTGGCCCAGGATGACCTGCACGTCGAACAGATCCGTTCGGATAAAGCGCATATGTACCTTGATCCCCCGGTGGTCAAAATAGCGTTTCAGCTGCTTTTCAGCGGTGGGCGGCGTATCCTGCGAACAGATATAGATCACCTGTTCGGGACGGAAGATATCCACGCAAAGGACGTTTTCCAGCGGGCGGTTATCATACAGTTCAATGAGCGTTCTGAAGTTCATGGGCGTTTCCTCTCTGCCGGCATGATGGAATCCGGGGTCTGCGTACAATCAGAATATTATAGCATATTCCGGGAGAAAAGCGCAAAGAATGAAACGGCAAAAGCGGAAAGGGACGAAAGCAGGAATTCGGCGGGAGGAAGGCGAAATAGAATAACAGAAACCAATTGAACAGCCCTGAAGAAAGGGAGGTATGGATCATGGAATTCAAACCGATTATCACCGTGGGGCGGCAGTACGGTTCCGGCGGAAGGTATGTGGGAAAAATGCTGGCGGAGCGGCTGGACATCCCCTTCTATGACAAGGAGCTTCTGGCGGAAGCCGCCAAGGACAGCGGCATCTGCCAGGAAGTGCTGGAAACGTATGACGAAAAACAGGAACGGAAGAGCTTCTTCTCCATCATCGGCGGGCTGCAGGGGCGGGCGGATGCCGGCATGTATCTGGACATGCCGCTGAACCACCGGATTTTCCTGGCACAGTTCGATACGATCCGGCGGATTGCCAATGAAGGCCCCTGCGTGATCGTCGGCCGCTGCGCGGATTACGTGCTGCGGGATCACCGGAACCTGATCAATGTTTTCGTCAAGGCGCCGGTGGCCGACCGGGTGAAGCGCATCGTGGAGATTTACGGGGATGAGCCCATGCGCGCGGAGGAGAACATTCGCAAGGCGGACAAGCAGCGCGCCGCCTACTATAACTATTTCGCCACGGGCACCTGGGGAGACGTCAACAACTATCATCTGTGCGTGGATACGGGTGCGCTGGGATATGAAGGCGCGGTGGAGCTGATCATGAAGGCGGTGGAGCTGCGCGGGAAGAAGCTGGCGGAGGAAGGCTGCTCATGGTAAGGCGCATGGGGGCCCTGTTGCTTGCTTTGCTGCTGATGACGCAAGCCGGGTTCGCTTCCGCGGATATCATCTGGGAGGAAGCTACGCCCGCCCAGAAGGTGCTGCGGGAATATATTGAAAAGGTCAACGGCTGCCTGACGGAATTGGGCGAGATGGAGATCAATACCCGGTTTGAAATGTATCCGTCCTTTGCGGTGCTGGGCATTACCGTGACGCCCGGGGCGGAAACGCCCGAAGGGGTCGAGATCACCGTTATGATGTTTTATGACGCGCTGGACCGGCTGGAGCTGCGGGTCAGTGAGATCGACCGGTTCCCGGCGATCGCGGCGGCGTTCATTCAGGCGCTCTATGGGGAGGAAATGACAGCGGATCGGGCGTTGTCCATTCCGCTGGAGAAGGCGGAACGGGCGAAAAAGCAGCCGACGGACTCCTTCAGCGATGAGGTGGAGGAGCTGAACGGGGTGGTTCCGCGGGTTTATTTCGCCTATGAGCCGAACCCGTACCATGACGGCGTCAGCTGGATGCAGATGACGATGATCTTCCCTCTGGCCGGGCAATGGGACGGGAAAGGCATCATCATCGGGGAGGAGAAGATCGCTCTGCAGGATGAGAGCAGCGATGCCAGCGAGGACTATGAAGGGTACTTCTCCGCGGATGATTATTCGCATATCGAGGTGTTCACCACCGCGACGCCGGAGCCGGATTCGGCGGCGGCCGAATACGACTTCCGCTGAGCGCTTGTTCCTGCGCTGCTTTTTTCGATGGGAAAGCTTGAAAATCAATGGCCGGAAAGGTTACAATCTTTCCGGCAACTTTTATTATGTTCCCGGAGGAAGCATATGAGCAAGATTCAGATGAAAACGCCGCTGGTGGAGATGGACGGAGACGAGATGACCCGGATCCTGTGGGCATGGATCAAGGAAAAGCTGATCGAGCCTTTTGTCGACTTGAAAACGGAGTATTACGATCTCGGGCTGAAGCATCGGGACGAAACGGATGATCAGGTGACGGTGGACAGCGCCAACGCGGCCAAAAAGTACGGCGTGGCGGTCAAGTGCGCCACCATCACGCCCAATGCGCAGCGCGTGGAGGAATACCAGCTGAAGCAGATGTGGAAGAGCCCGAACGGGACGATCCGTGCGATTCTGGACGGCACTGTGTTCCGCTCGCCCATTCTGGTGAACGGAGTGAGGCCGACGGTGCGCACCTGGAAGAAGCCGATCACCATTGCCCGTCATGCCTACGGAGATGTGTACCGCAACGCCGAAATGCGGGTTCCCGGCGCCGGAAAAGCGGAACTCGTCTTTACCGGCGAGGACGGGAAGGAGATCCGCCAGACGGTTTTTGACTTCCGGGGACCGGGCGTCCTGCAGGGAATGCATAACCTGGACAGCTCGATCGTTTCATTTGCCCACAGCTGCTTCCAGTACGCGCTGAGCGTCCGGCAGGATCTGTGGTTCTCCACGAAGGATACGATCAGCAAGACCTATGATCACCGGTTCAAGGATATCTTTGCGGAGATCTATGAAGAAAACTATCGGGAAGCGTTTGAAAAGGCGGGAATCACTTATTTCTATACGCTGATTGATGACGCGGTGGCCCGGGTCGTGCGTTCGGAAGGCGGGTTTATCTGGGCATGCAAGAATTATGACGGAGATGTCATGAGCGATATGGTGGCGACCGCCTTCGGATCGCTGGCGATGATGACCTCCGTGCTGGTCAGCCCCAATGGCCAGTTTGAATATGAAGCGGCGCACGGGACGGTGACGCGGCACTATTACCGGTATCTGAAGGGCGAGGAAACCAGCACCAATCCGGTGGCAACGATCTTTGCCTGGAGCGGCGCCCTGCGCAAGCGGGGAGAGCTGGACGATGTTCCGGACCTGCAGGCGTTTGCCGACCGGCTGGAGAAAGCGACGCTGGATACCATCAACAGCGGGATCATGACGAAGGATCTGGCCCTGCTCTACGAAGGGGACGCGAAGGCGGTCAGCAGCTGTGAATTCCTCGACGAGATTGCAGGCAGGATGGCCGGATGAGTTTGTGCGTTTTTCCAAAGAATTACAGAATCGGGTATTGACGATCTGGTCGGAAATCAGTATAATAATGACAGTCCTCCTGGGGTTCGCGACAGTCCTTCGGTTTTCCCCACATTTCAAAAAATGGAGCCCGGGTCCAAGGAGTGGAATGTCATGCCCCCGTGTTTCACGTCAGGGGACGGCAGAGCCTTCCGGCAGGGCACCAGCCTGCTATACATAGCGGGTGAAAAAACGAGGACATCGGCTCCCTGGGGTACAAAAGAAACTCCCTTGCAGCAGCAGGGGAGTTTTCAGTTACCTTCCCAGCGTGACCCGGGCGGAGAAGGGCAGGCCCCAGAAATACCAGGTGACGATCGCTTCCCGGATGCTGTGCATGGATCGCGAGGTCAGGACAGTGGCGGAAAGCTCCAGCGATCTTCCGGAAGGAACCGTGTGCTCCGAAGGATCGCCGATCTGCAGGATGTCTCCGGACATGGGAACGATCTGAATCTCTGCCGCATCAGCGGTCAGAAAGGTCGCATTGTTCAGGCGCACGGTCCAGGTATAATACAGAAGCTGATCCGGTGAGGCAATCTCAGCATCCGAAAAGCGGGTGCCGACAAAAGTGCCGTCCAGAAGCTGTGCCTTCATGGCATTGAAGAAATCCAGCTGCGTCACGGGATCCGTGGCGATGCAGTCCATATATGAAACGGAAAGACTGGAGACGGCATACACATAGATGACGCCGGCGAAAGCTGCGATACACAGAACGATCAGAATAATCCCCAGGGGTTTCATGGGATCGGTTCCTCCTGACTGGACAGAATCCGGTTCATTTCGTCAATCATTTCAGAATCCTTGAGGCTGAACTTGAATTCCACGCGGCGGGACGCATCCGCGTCCTCCTGGCCCCAAGCATTGTAAACCAGGTCGGAATAGCTGCGGCCCTTGGCGGTCAGAATCTGCTGCAGGCGCACCTTCTGATCCCGGGTCAGCGAAGGCATGTTCAGGCAGTACAGGGCGACCTGAAGCGCCCGGTCCTGGCTGAGCTTCAGGTTGTTTTCATAGGTACCGGTGGAATCCGTATGACCTTCAATAATGATTTCACCCAGATAGTCCGCATATTTGTCCCGAAGCAGGACGTCCAGATAAACCGGAATAAACCGGTTCAGCAGCTGCTGGCCCTCTTCCTTGATGGTGGACCGGCCGCTTTCAAAGAAGACGGAGGAGTCCAGCACGATGTCGCCGTTGTTCGGATCGACGGTGGCTTTCATATTGGCAGCGGCAAGGGAAGTGGACAGGTCCCGGATCATGGTGGTTCGGATGCCGACCAGGTCATCGATCCGGCGGGCCTGCGTGGTCAGGGCCAGCTGCTGCTCTTCCAGCCGGGCGGTGGCGGCATCCAGATCCTGCTGCTTCAGGGCGAGAACGGACTGCAGGGCCGTCAGCTCCTGTTCCTTGCTGATCAGAACGGCATTCGCCTGATCCAGCTCCTCCTCCTTGGCGTTGAGCGTGGACTGGAGATTGTCCAGATCGGTCTGGATGATGATCAGCGTTTTCTCCTTTTCATCCAGCGCATCCTGAGCCAGGTTCAGGCGGATCGTCTGCTCATCCAGCTCCCGTGTTTTGGTTTCCAGCATGCTGAAATACTGATACAGGCTGTAGGTCAGGATCAGCACAAAGATCAGCAGCAGGGCCGCCATCATGTCGGAATAGCTGATCCAGCTGGCGCCGCCTCCGACGGAGCCGCGCGCGGCACGCCGGTTATGAATGCGTTGACGTGCCATGATCAGGCCTCCTCCGCGAGCGCGGACAGCGTTTCAGAGATCGCCTTTACGCTGCTGTTCATATCCGTCATCACCGTGCGGATTTCACTGAGGCTTTTTTCTGCCTGCGTGCCTTCATCATCCGTCATCTGACTGACTTTTTCACCGAGCGATGAGATCAGGGACGCCAGATCCCTGTTTTCCTGCTGCATGCGGTTCAGCAGATCCGCCGTGCGCTTTTCATAATTCTCATCGCGTTCACGGACGATATTGATCTGGCTCATGTAGGCATCAAAGCGGTCCAGAATATGCCCGGTGGTATCCTGCAGGGTCCGGGCGTTGGAAACGATGCCCTGGGCCGCGGAAACGGTCTGCCCCGTCTGCTGCGCGGCGGCGATCTGATTCTGGGTCACGGCATCCATGGCAGTGGCCATGGCACTGAACTGATTGCCCATGCTCCGGTCCATCTCATCCAGAAAACGGGCGACGATTCGGTTCACCCCGTCAATCTGGTTCCGGGTGGCCCCGATCATGAAGCGATCCATGGAATCCGTGACGGGATTCATCGCCCGGGTGATGGAGCGGCCGACGTTTTCCGCCAGCCGGTCGACCAGCGTATCGTTGATTCCCTGCAGCATGTAATTCCGGTCCTGATTCTGACAGATCAGCTGCACATCATTGTCCAGCGGACGGGACATGGCCAGTTGGGTGAAGGAAGTGACAAAGTCGTCAATCGCGCGATAGCTGGAACCCTGGGAGATCCGGTTCAGCATATTGAAGATGATGCTGCAGCTGATACCGGCCACCGAGGTGCCGAAGGCGAAGCGCATGCCGCCGAGCAGATCTGGAATGCCCTGGACCAGCTGCGTTGCGTCCGCAAAATTCAGGGAGGAAAGTCCCCGGGACAGGCCCATGAAGGTGCCCAGAATGCCCAGGGAGGTCAGCAGGTTCGGAATCAGCTCCGCCAGCGTCGCGTTTCCGGGACCGTGGGTCACGGTATCATCGTTGATATAGTCCTCCACATTGGTGGGAAGGCCGCGCCGGTCCAGCTGCTCCGCGTTCTGCAGAAAGCGCATCCAGCTTCCGGACAGACGCTTTCCGACGAAGCGGGATTCCTGCCAGACGGGTTTATCCGTCTTGGTGCCTGCTTCGCCCTGGAGCCGGGAGATGGCGCGCCGCAGCGCGGCCGTCGTCCGCCAGAGCGGCAGGAGACACTTGAACACGCCGATCAGCGTGACAATCGCAATCGCACCATAGACCAGGTAATCGGCAAGATCCGGCAGGATCGCAGTCACTTTCGATAAATCCGGCATATTCAAAACGCCTCCTGTACATCAAAGAATACAGGAGACATTATACCATCATATAAATGAAATGTAAACGAAAGAAAAAAGTAACAAAAACGAAAGAATTATGTCAGAGAACCCAGCACCTCGCCGACTTTGTCGCGAATCACCAGATCTGCTTCTCCGTCCATGGGGGTGGCGTCCCGGTTGATCAGCACCAGATGGCTGCCGCGGAAATACCGGATCAGCCCGGCGGCGGGATATACGGTCAGGCTCGTTCCGGCAACGATCAGGAGATCCGCTTTCGAAATGACGCCGACGGCCCCGGAAACCACGTCGTTGTCCAGCCCTTCTTCATAGAGCACCACATCCGGCTTGATCCTTCCGCCGCAGGAGCACAGCGGTACGGGATCCCGGCTGTCCCGGATGTATTCCGGAGAAAAGGATTTTCCGCAGGACTGACAGTAATTGCGGTGAATGCTGCCGTGCAGCTCGAATACCTTCCGGCTGCCGGCTGCCTGATGCAGCCCGTCGATGTTCTGGGTCACGATCCCGATGAGCTTTCCTTCCTTTTCCCATTGGGCCAGTTTGAGATGGGCGCGGTTCGGCTTCGCGTCCAGCGGCAGCATCTTGTCCCGGTAGAAACGGAAGAATTCCTCCGGCTTCCGGACAAAGAAGGTATGGGACAGCATCTCCTCCGGGGGATAATCATATTTCTGGTGATAGAGTCCGTCCACTCCGCGGAAATCGGGAATGCCGCTTTCTGTGGAGACGCCGGCGCCGCCGAAAAAGACGATCCGGGAGCTCTGATCCACCATCTGCTGCAACGCTTCGTAGGACATGGAATTCATCCTTTCCGTTCCTGCACACAGGTCTGAGTGAATGAAAACAAAAGGCTTATGCTTCCGGAGCGGAGGCCGGTGTCTGGGTCGGCGCGGGAGCGGGATCGGGCGCAGGCGCAGGAGCCGGTTCGGCGACCGGAACGGTGACGCTGGAGGGCAGGCGCTTTTTCAGCGCGGAATTCAGCAGGAAATAAACGGCCACATCCAGCGCGGTTTCCACCAGGAGCATGATGCCGATAATCGTTTCCTTCCGGTCTCCCAGGAAATCCGGGCGGAGCAGCGCGAGGATACCCAGCAGGACCGATACGCCGGCCATGATCAGCATGATCCACCAGCGGGCGACGCCGAGCATCTTTTCATCAATGGAGTACTGCACCTTCAGGAAGCTGCCGAAGAGCAGGGACAGCCCCCACAGAATCGGCAGCAGATCATTCACATAATCAGGATTGAAGGCCAGCAGAATGCCGGAGAGAACGCAGGCCAGCGCCAGCGCGAGGCGTGCCTCCGTGATGCGCCGGATGGGGGTGGACCGGAAGTAAAGCAGCCCCTCATAGAGGCCGACGCAGATCAGCAGGATGGCGAATACATAGGCGGCGATGGTCAGCGCGTTTTTCACGGTGATCAGCAGGATGCCGAAGACAACGAAAAAGATGATCGGGATGATCAGCGCGCGGATGCTCAGCAGCTCGGGATTTTTGGCATTCCGCTGCAGCTTGGCATAGTTTTTCACAGGGCACCAACTCCTTCCAGCAATCGATGAGAAATCTTTCCACATCCGCATGAAAAAATCCTGCCGGAATGCTTTTTTTCTGAAAAAAGGAACAAAGCATGCTTCTGAGTCGTATATAATACTGGATCCGCTGAGGGCGGGAAACGGATGAGCGCGTCCATGCGCATCCGCCCGCAAAATGTGGCAGGATTTGGATTTATGTGATATGATAATAAATTGGACGTACATATTTGCATGTGCGTTGGGTTCAGGGAGGATATGAAGAAGTTGAAACGGAACAGAGGGATTTGGAAGACCATCCTGCTGCCGGGTGCGATCGGGCTGATGTGCCTGGTCATGACCGGCGCTGCGATGGCTGAATCGGAAGCGGAGATCCCACCGCAGGAGGCTGCGGTGCAGGAAACGGCGGAAGCCGTCCAGCCGGTGCCGGACGCGGCGGCACCCGTCATTCCGCCGGAAAATCCGCCGGCGGATCCGCAGCCGGCGGCCGAGACGCCGGTTACGCCCCCGGAGGGAATGCCCCCGGCGGAGCCGCAGCCGGCAGACGCGCTGCCGGTGGAACCGCAACCGGCAGAACCGCCGGTGACGCCCGCGGAGGAGAATCCCGCGGCGGAACCGCTGCCGGTGGAGCCGCAGTCGGCGGGACAGCAGCCGGCGGAGGGAACGCCGGAAGATCCCGGAGCGGCCCCGGAGATCCCCGGGGAAACGCCGCCGCCGGAGGCTTCGTCGGAAGAACCGGTGCCGGGTGAGCCGGCCGTGCCCACTGAGGTGCCGACGGACGCGGCCTCCGGGATTCAGGCGGAGCTGCTCGTGGCGGATCGGACCGTGATGCTGGAGAACGAAATCGCCTTTGAAGGCGACCTGAAGCCGGAACAGACCTACGGTATTTACCGGGTCGGGCTCGGCGTGCGCAGCGCGGGAAATGTGGAAATCATTCTGACGGTGCAGGATCAGCCCGTGGAGGCGATCATCGCGCAGGCGGACGGAACCCGGCAGGTCTTTCTGAAAGAGGAAGCGCAGGAAAACCCGGCCGTCCATGTATACCATCTGACGGGATACGCCATGGGAAGCGGCCCCGCGCTGATCCGCCTGATCGGCCCGGTGGGCGTCCATTACACGATGGTGATCCGGCTGGAGGCTGCGGAGGGCGGCGGAGAAGGACAGGAACCGGGCGGCGATGAACCGGTTGATCCGGAACCGGTGGAGCCGGTACCGATTTACTATGGCGGCGGTGGCGGCGGAAGCTGGCAGCCGCATGCGAAGAACAAGAAACCCCAGGGGCCGGACTACGACACGGTGTCCCTGAACGGAATCGGCGCCCAGGCGGAGGATACGGCGGTTATGAACCGCCTGACCCTGGGAGAAACGGAAATGGACCTGACCCTGGAGCAGACGGATGAAAACGCAGGCGGTTTCACCGTGACGGCAATCCGATGGGGTGAGCCCCCGGAAACGGAGCCGGAGGCGGAAGAAACAAAGGCATCGCAGGAAACGGTTCCGCCTCAGCCGGATACGCTGGTGCTGACGGCGAAGGAAAACGCAGCGGGAGCAAAGAACGTCTGGAGCCTCAATGGCGCCGTGCTGCGCCAGCTGCATAAGAGCGGTATCGATCATCTGGTGCTCCGGCAGGGCGACGTGATCTGCGCCATGGAAACGGAAGGCTTCCTGGGCGGATGGGAATATGATGAAATGAAGAGCCGGGGAACCGCCAGCCGGCGGTTTGAATACCGGATTGAAACGGATGGGGAAGAGCCTGCCGTATGGCAGCTGAATGTGGAAGGGGAAAGCTTTTCCCTGACGCGGGATGCCGGAGAGGGCATCCACCTGACAGCCGTATATGACGCTCCGGCGGAGGCGCTGGAGCGCCCCTGGACGGAAATGTCCAATGCAAAACCATAAGCTCAGACGAAGGAGGACGAGGAAGATGAGGAAAGCACTGGCACTGATTCTTGCGCTGGCACTGGGAATGAGCGTTTGCGCCATGGCGATGGCGGACGCGGAGTTTTCCTATGAGGGAACCGTGGTCGCAGGGGAAACGGTTCCGGTCACCGTTCCGTATGGCGGCAAGCTGACCGGCGTCACGGTTCGGGCCGGCGGCCTGGTCCGGGCCGGCGATGTGCTGGGAGAGATTCGCGCGACGCCGACCTTCGCCCCGGTGGAGGGCACGATCACCGGCCTGTATGCCGTGGAGGGAGATTCCACGGAGTCCATCTCAGAGCGGTACGGCGCGGTGCTGTACATCGAGCCGACGCACCGGTATACGATTGCGGCCACCAGCGACAAGGCCTTTAACAGCAGCGAAAACTACTTCATCCATCTGGGGGAGAAGGTTTATATGAGCTGCGTTTCTGACGGTTCCCACACGGGAACGGGCATCGTTTCCGCACTGACGGATTCCGGATACAACATTGAGGTGACCGGTGGGGACTTCTACCTGAACGAGAAGGTGGAAATCTATCGCAACAGTGAGAAGAACAAGGAAAGCCGCATCGGCCGGGGCACCGTGGGCCGGGCAAAGCCGGTGGCGGTCAAGGGAAGCGGCAGCATCGTGAAGCTCCACGTGGCGAACGGCGATTTCGTGGAGCGCGGCGAAGCGCTGTTTGAAACGGCGGATGGCGTGCTGGACGGGCTGTACGCGCCGGACAACAAGGTGATCTGCCCGGCGGACGGCGTGCTTTCGAGCGTGGACAAGAACAACGGGGACACGGTGGCCAAGGGAGACACGATGGCGAAGCTGATTCCGACAGCCAGCTTCCAGGTGCAGTTTGAAATTCCCGAGTCGGACCTGTTCAGCATTCATGAGGGCCAGAAGGCGAGCATGGAGCTGTACTGGGACAACGCGGAGGGCGGGAACCATTACACCGGGGTCATCACGGCGATTTCCCACATCAGCGAGGAGACGAAGACCGCGACGGACAAAAAGGTTTACAAGGCCTGGGCAACTTTTGAGCCGGATGAGCGGGTGCGGCTGGGCATGACGATGATCCTGTATCCCGGAGCCGCAGAGGAAGAAACCGAGGAGGAGAAAGCGGAATGAAGAAGATCACAATATGGATTCTGATTGCGGCGCTGGCGCTGCTGGGCTGCGCTCCGGCGATGGCCGCGGGCAATGACCGGACGATTCTGCATGTCAAGAACACGGACGGTTACAGCGGACTCTTTGTGGACAATGTTTTCCCGGTGGACGGCGGTATCTATGTTTCCGTCACCGGCGCCACCCGCGGCATCCGCTATTACGCGGACGGGGCGGAGGAGCCCGTGGAGTACCTGCTCCCGGAGGAGAATGTCGAGGATCTGATGCCGGGAGAGGACGGGACAACGTCGTATACGGAAACCGTCGCATGGTTCGGCTGGAAGGACGGGCTGTACGTCATTCAGAATCAGATCACGAGCGGACCGGAGTCCAACGAGATCGACGGCGGATACGTCCGGAAGGCCGTGATGCAGGACGGCAAGGTGCAGCTGGAGGAATGCGATGTTCCGCAGCTGGACTGGACGAACATGATCGAGGACTACGGCGGATGGAAAGGCAGCCGGTATTTGAACCGTTCCATCGTGTCCGGGGACCGGCTGATTGCCCAGGTCTGGGACAACAACGGGGGAGCCGTGCTGGAAATCTTTGATCTGACGACGGGATTTGCGCAGGAAATCTATACGGAAGGCACGGATGACATGTGCGCGGGTCCGGACGGAAAGATCCTTACGCTTCAGTATGACTGGAACGAGGAGACGCCCATCGCGCGGATCCGGATGATGAATCCGGAGGATCAGAGCGAGGAGGAAATTGCAACGGTTCAGGTCGAGAACGCAACGGCGCAGGGCCTGGCCTATGACGCGGAAAACCACCGGATCTTCTATGCGCTGAACGGGGAAATCTGGGCGATTCCGGAGGACGGCTCGGCGGAAGCACAGTCCGTGACGGACTGCCCGATCAGCGGTGGCTTCCGGGCCATTGTGCTCGGCGGACAGCGGATTCTGCTCTGGGGCCAGACGGATATCCTGATCCGGGATACGGATCCGAACCGGGACCGGAGCGAGTTCACGCTGAATATCCAGGATTATATCTGGGGACAGTCGCTGAATGAAACGACGTTTGACTACACCAACGCGAACGGCAACGCGTCCGTGGTGATCCGCAACGGCGGAAACATGGAAAGCATTCTTCAGGATATGATGAACCGGGACGCGACGAACGATATTTACACGCTGAATTATGAATCCAGCCAGTTTGATGCGCTGCGCAGCCGCGGTTTCCTGGCGGATCTGAGCGGCAATGCGGATGTGCAGGCGGCCTTCGGCAAGATGTATCCCTTCATGCAGAAGGCACTGGAACAGGACGGAATAATCATCGCCGTTCCGCTGGATGTGCGCGGGAATGCCATGGGCATCCGCATGGATAGCTGGAAGAAGCTGGGCGGAACCGAGGAGGAGCTGCCGAAAACCTGGGATCAGTTCTTCGACTGGCTGAATCAGCTGCCCGAAAAGCTGCAGGGCACGGGAATCCCGGTCGTGGAGGAGTGGACGACGCGGTACAGCTTCCGGAGCACGATCATGAACACCATCCTGAACCAGTATCAGGCCTACATCAATCAGGCCGGAAATGACTACGCCTTCAATACGCCGATCCTGCGGGACCTGCTGGAAAAGCTGGATCAGGTGGATTATGACGCTCTGGGCATCCGCGAGGATGAGAACGGGGAAGAAGGCGGCATGGTGGACTACGGCTCCTCCGGCGAGGAGTACCGTGAGCCGCTGCTGGATTTCTATACCTCCTACACGATCTCCACCTGGCGCGGCGCGGCCAACCCGCTGGCCCTTCGGTTTGACGAGAGCACAGAGGCGGTCATGCCGGTGAATCTCACCGTCGCTTTTGTCAATCCCTATTCGCAGCATGCGGAGGAGGCGGCCCGCTTCCTGGCCATGTGCATGCAGAATCTGCGGTCAGAGACCCGTTATTCCATCTTTGCGGATCTGACGGAGCCGATACGGGATCCCTATTATGAGGAAAACCAGAAGCGGCTGGCGGAATGGCTGGAGGAAGCCCGGAAGCATCTCGAGGAAGCCTCTGAGGAAGAAAAGTCCATGTGGGAAGAAAGCGTGAAGATGTACCAGGATATGATGGCGGACAACGAGAAGAATTCCTGGATGATCAGCCCGGAAGCGATCACGTCCTTCCAGCAGCGGGCGAACCTGCTGCAGCCGCTGAGCTATGATTTCACCAGCAGTCTGGTATCCTCCGACGGCGGAAGCAATTTCTACGAGCTGTGGGAAGGCTACATCAACCGGCAGGTTTCCGCGCAGGAGCTGCTCAGCGCGATTGACAAAAAGGTGCAGATGATGCGTCTGGAAGGGAACTGATACCTTTTGTATAAAAAAATGAGGCTGGCCTGGCCGTTTATCCTGCCGGGCCTGGCGGGGCTGACGCTGTTCTATTTCATCCCCTTTGTGGGAGGCATCTGGTACAGCGTGACGGACGGGAGCTTTGAAAACCGTTTTGTCGGCTTCGAAAACTATGCGACGGTGTGGCAGAATCAGATGTTCCAGCTGGGGCTCAGGAACACGATGGAGCTGTCCCTGATCTGCGCACCGCTGCTGTTTCTGCTGTCCTTTGTGCTGGCGTCGCTGCTGCATCGGATCCGCCCGGCGGGAACCTTTTTCCGCTCCAGCGTGCTGATGCCGTATCTGATGCCGTCCTCGGCGGTGCTGATCATCTGGCTCCTCTGGTTCGATTACGGCGGACCGGTGAACCATCTGCTGTCTCTGCTGGGAGTTCAGCGGATCAACTGGCTGCTGGGATCGGAGCTGCGGGTTCCGGTGGTGCTGCTCTTCCTGTGGAAAAACCTGGGTTTCTGCGTGATCGTGTTCCTTTCCGCGCTGCAGTCCATCCCGGAATCCCTGTATGAGTACGCAACCCTCGAAGGGGCATCCTTCCGGCGGCAGACGTTCTCCATAACGCTGCCGCTGGTGGTTCCCTCCGCGTTTCTGGTGGCGATTCTGTCCTTTGTCTCCGCCTTCCGGATTTTCAAGGAAGTGTACTTTATCGGCGGACCGTATCCGGAGGAACCGCTGTATACCCTGCAGAACTATATGAACAACATGTACGGAAAGCTGAACTACCAGAACGTGACGACGGCCGCGTACATCTTTGCCGCTATCGTGTTCGTGCTGTTCGGAATTCTGTTCTTCAGCCAGCGGCACGCATTGCGCCGGCTGAATGGGGAGGAGTGAGAAAAGATGCAGAACAGACACGGCATTCGGCTCTTCCTGATCCGCGCGCTGCTGGCGCTGATGGCGATCATCATGCTCCTGCCGATGGTGCAGACGTTCCTGTATTCCTTCTCCTCCATCCCGGAGATGAAGGCCTATATGAAAACCCGGGGAAACCGGGACGAGGCGGAATGGATGGACGCGCATCTGTCTCCGCACATGTTTTCCCTGGGCCAGTATGAACAGATCCTGATCAAGGACAACACGGTGCTGCAGTACTTCATCAATTCCGTGATCTACGCTGCGGCAATTCTGGCGGGACAGGCGCTGGTGCTGCCGGCCATGGCCTTCGGGCTGAGCAAATTCCGCTTCCGGGGCAGGGAGACGCTCTTTTTTCTGATCCTGATGCTGATGCTGCTGCCTTTCCAGGTGACCATGGTCCCCAATGTGCTGACGCTGCGGTTCGTCGGACTGCTGAACACGGTCTGGGCGGTCATCCTGCCGATGGTGTTCGCGCCGTTTTACATCTTCCTGCTGCGGCAGTACATGATCGCCCTGCCGGACGAGCTGCTGGAGGCCTCCTCCATTGACGGAGCCGGCCCGTTCCGCAGCTTCCTGTGGATCGTGCTGCCGGTATGCCGGCCGGTGCTCGGCGCTGCGGCGGCGCTCTCCTTCGCGGAGGCGTGGAACCTGGTGGAACAGCCCCTGACATATCTGTCCCAGAAGCCGGATCTGATGCCGCTGTCCACGGTGTTCAATCAGCTGGCGGGGGAAAACACCGGCTTCGAGTTTGCCGGAGCGGGGCTGTACATCCTGCCCGCACTGTTGGTTTATCTGTTCTTTCAGCAGGACATTCTCTCCGGAATCCAGCTGACGGAAATGAAATAGAAGGACGGAATAAGAAAGAATGAAACTCAAGAAAATCGCCCTGCGGGGTATGATCGCGCTGGCGGTGGTGATCGCGCTGTGCATCCTTTTCTCCGGAACCATCCGGACGCTGACCACGCCGAAGGTGCGCTATGCTTCCGTGCGGAACGGCAAGTTTGAAACGGTGACGGAGCTGACGGGCAAGGTTTTCTTCCCGAAGGAAGAAAATATAACCGTGGAAATCCCGGAAGGGCAGACGCTGACGGTGCTCAGCGTGCTGGCGACTCCCGGTCAGCAGGTGCGCCGGGGGGACAAGCTGCTGACGATGGAGGTGACCGGCGCGGAGAAGACGCTGGCCAGCCTGCAGCAGGAATACGATGCTGCCCAGAGCACGCTGGACGCCTGGGAAAGAAAGAACGGCGGCATCCGTCTGAGCCGGAACGAAACGCTGTGGAAGGAAGCCTATGAGGCGTCCCGCGCCGCGGACCGGACGGAGCGGGAAGCGCGTCTGGAGCTGATGACGCAGCTGGAGGCCATGGAGATCTCTAAGCTGCCGGAGACGCTTCCGGAAGGGGCGGATGCGGAGACCACCGCCGCCTGGGACAAGTGGCAGGAAGCGGAAAAGCAGCGCACCGCCGCCCGGAACCATCTTTCGTCGCTGGACCGCTATGCGATCGCGGACGATGTATGGAATCTGCTTCAGCAGAAGCAGGAGGCGGAGAAGAAGCGGGAGGACGCGGAAAACCAGATGATTGCCATCGGACTGCTTTCCCGGCGGACCGCGGTGGTCACCGCGCCTCACAACGGATATATCGTATCCGTCACGGCCACCAAGGGCGGAACGGTCAGCGCGGGAGACGTTCTGCTGCGCATCACGCCGGAGGATCAGAATCCCGTGATCCGGGCGGATATCTCCGCCATCAAGCAGAACATTTCCAAAGGCACGGCCATTCAGATCAACTCCGATTCCTGGGGCAGAGTGGATACCCGGGTGATCAACACGGGGCTGTCGGATACGGGTCATCCCTTCGCGGACGCGGAAATCACGGAGGACGTGATCTGGGCCCTGGGCCAGGTGAGCGCGATCATGAAGGAAGAGAACATCAAGATGTCGCTGACGACCCGGGCGCAGGAATCCACCTGTCTGGTGCCTGCCGCGGCCATCCGGGGCAGCGGCAGCGGCCGGTATGTCTATGTGGCGGAGCAGGAAAGCTCCATCTTTGGCGGCAAGAGCATCAAGGTGCGGAAATACGACGTGACCGTGCTGGCGGAATCTTCCTCCCTCGTCTCCGTTGCCGAGGATCTGACCTACAATAAGGTCGTCTACATGGAGGACCGCGCCCTTGAAGAAGGCATGTCCGTGATGATGTACGAGGAGTAATGGGAAAGATGAAGAAAAGCATTCACTTTTCCTTCCTGGCGCTGATCGGCATCCTGCTGGTCGCAGCCGGGCTGATCGGCCTGTATTCCGCTCCGAAGCTCAGTCAGTATGCCTTTCTGCCGGCGGCGGAAAAGACGGAAGAAACGCTGGAAAGGCTGGACGCCCTGCAGGAGAACCTCCGGGAGTCCTTTCCGCTGATTACGATTCACGGCCAGAAAAGCGGCGTGACCCTGACGGCGGGCACCGTTTCCCGGAATGAGGTGTGCCTGTATCTGACCGGGCCGGGATGGCATGAGGTGTATCCCAGGCGGTATCTGAGCGGCAGGCCGATTTCCCGGCTGGATGTGGAAAACGGCAGCCGGGTGATCGTGCTGGATCAGGAAACGGCCTTCAGGCTTTTCAGCACGGATGACGCGGCGGGGAAAAAGGTGACCGTGGACGGCACGGAGCTGGAAGTGATCGGCGTCTGCGTCCACAGCCGGAGAATCGGCGAAACGGGAGAAAACGCGGCCTGGGTGCCGCTGGGAGTGATCGGCAGCCCGGAGCTGATGACGGTGACCGTCCCTTCCGCGGGCGGCAGCAGCCTGATGACCGTCTTCCAGACGGCGGCGAGGGAAGCCTTTGGAGCCGGAACGCTGATCAGCCTGCGGAAGGAGACCATGCGGCAGACGATCCTGCTGCGGACGGTCCTGCTGATCCTGGCCGTCTGGTTGCTGCTTGGTTGGATGAAGATTCATAACCGCCTGTGGCGCGGCACGGTCGGAAAGATCCGGACGGAGCGGGAAAAGCGGTATCCGGGAAGCCTGATCCCCTACGCGGCGGTGCGCCTGCTGCCGGTCATGGCGATGACCGTGGCCACCGTGGCCGTCGGCTACCTGCTGGCGGTCGTGGCGGTCAGCCCTGCGTATACCTTTCCGGAATGGATTCCGGAGTCCCTGGGCGATCTCTCCAAGTGGGTTTCCCGCTTCTGGAACCTGACGGGCGAGTCCGCCCGGGCGGTCACACTGAAGACACCGGAGCTGGCGGAAATCCGCTTTTTCGGCGGAATGGTCCGCTGGGGTACCGTGCTGGCACTGCTGGGAATCCTTCTGACAGCCGCGCGGGGAAGAAAAACGGACCGGTAAGCCACCATTGTTTTTTTGATGGGCTGAAACGGGTCCTTTGGTTGACACACCGGCGTCTTCATGTTAAGATCTTCGAAACCTGAACGGGGAGGAAAGACGATGAATCAGTATCGCGTAGGGATCATCGGCGCCACCGGCATGGTCGGTCAGCGCTTTATTTCACTTCTGAAGGATCATCCGTGGTTTAAGGTGACCTGCCTGGCGGCTTCTGCCCGCAGTGCCGGGAAGACCTACCGGGAAGCCGTTGGCGACCGCTGGGCATTTGACTGGCCGATTCCGGAGGAAGCGGCGGGGATGATTGTGGTGGATGCGTCGGATGTGGACGCGGTGGCGGAAAAGGTGGATTTTGTCTTCTGCGCCGTGGATATGAAAAAGGACGAGATCCGCGCGCTGGAGGAAAACTATGCACGGCATGAGATCCCGGTGGTGAGCAACAACAGCGCCTGCCGCGGGCTGGAAGACGTGCCCATGGTCGTTCCGGAGATCAACGCGGATCATATCCAGGTGATCGAGACCCAGCGGAAGCGCCTGGGCAGCCGGTACGGCTTCATTGCGGTGAAGCCCAACTGCTCCATCCAGAGCTATGTGCCCGCGCTGACGCCGCTGCTCTCCTTCGGGCCGGAGGCCGTAAGCGTATGCACCTATCAGGCCATCAGCGGCGCCGGGAAGACCTTCAAAACCTGGCCGGAGATGGTGGACAACGTGATTCCCTATATCGGCGGGGAAGACGAAAAGAGCGAAAACGAGCCCCTGAAGCTGTGGGGTCATCTGGAGGATCACGGAAACGGGCCGGTGATTGTCAACGCGCAGCTGCCGGTGATCAGTGCCCAGTGCCTGCGGGTCGCGGCCAGCGACGGGCATATGGCGGCTGTCTCCGTCCGCTTCCGGCAGAAGGTGACGAAGGAAGAAATTCTGGACAGATGGGCTCATTATGAAACGGAAGCGCAGCGGCTGGAGCTGCCCAGCGCGCCGAAGCCCTTCCTGCAGTACTTTGAGGATCCCTCCCGTCCGCAGACGCGGCTGGACCGGGATTTCCAGAACGGCTTTGGCGTCAGCATCGGCCGCCTGCGGGAGGACAAAATATTTGACTGGCGATTCGTGTGCCTGAGCCATAACACGATCCGCGGCGCGGCGGGCGGCGGAATCCTGACGGCGGAGCTTTTGTGCCGGAAAGGATATATTCAGGCAAAATGACGGAGCGGAAAAAGGCGATCCTGGAGGGACTGGAGCGGCTGTATCCCGAGGCGAAGGCCGAGCTGCATTTTTCCAATCCCTATGAGATGATGGTTGCGACCATTCTTTCCGCCCAGTGCACGGATAAACAGGTCAACAAGGTGACTCCGGCGGTCTTCAGCCGGTATCCGGACGCGGTATCCATGGCGGACGCCCGGGAGGAGGACCTCTATCCCATGGTCAAGAGCTGCGGCTTCCGGACCAAGGCGGGGAACATCATCGCCGCCTGCCGGATGATCCGGGATGAGTTCGGCGGCGAGGTGCCCCATACCCGGGAGGAGCTGACAAGGCTGCCGGGCGTCGGAAGAAAAACGGCGAACGTCGTGCTCTCCAATGCTTTCGGGATACCGGCTTTCGCGGTGGACACCCATGTCTTCCGCGTCAGCAACCGGCTGGGACTGTGCAAGGCCGACACCGTGGAGGAAACGGAAAAACAGATGACTCGCCTGATCCCCGAAGAAAAATGGGGCCAGGCGCATCACTGGCTGATCTGGCACGGGCGGCGGGTGTGCAGGGCGCAGCATCCGCTGTGCGCGGAATGCGGCCTGAAGGAATGGTGTACATATGATCAAAAAACCGCGGCAAAAGCCGCGGCCGGGAAGGATCATAAGTAAATGGTCCTTCCTTTTTCGTCCTCCGCTCCGGAAAGGCGGTGGAAGAAGGTATTGATGATATCCCGCCATTCCCGGGCGTTATGCAGCTGCATGTCGATCCGCTGGAGAATGATCTCCCGGTCCGGGGACGGGAAGGGTAGGGATTTCAGCATCTCCGCCATCCGCTCCGTTTCTTCATATCCTTCAAAATGATCATCATAGATCCGCTGGACCAGGGTGCGGCCGTCCTTCATCCGGAAGGAATAGGGCAGCCGGTGATAGAACAGCAGGAGCAGATCCGGACAGGTGGCCGGATTTTCGTATTTCCGGCGGATTTCCGGCGGATACTGATCCAGGTATCCGGTGCCGCCGGCCGTGCGGTCGATGCCGATGGCGTTGCGGTCGGCCTTGTGGTAGGTGCCCCACAGGTCATATTCATAGCCCGAGGGATTTGGACCGTAATGATCATGGGGAGTGATCATCCATCCGATTCCCAGCGGCGCCGTGTACTTTTCATAGATCCGGCGGCTGGATAGCAGCAGGGTGACCAGCTTTTCCGTATCCTCCGGGGTGAAACCGTAGGTCAGGCGGGCCCACGCGGTGACAGCGCCTTCGGCTTTGGTATCCGGATCCCAGGCCAGACGCCCGTAGGTATACAGGTTGACGGCGGCCAGCGGGTGACCGGTGTAGTTCTCATCCCGCCCGAGGTTGGATACCGCGGCGATGGACATGATATTGTCCGCCGGCAGCTCTTCGTACAGCTCCCGCCACATGGGAATCATCGTATACAGATCGATCTGGTGACCGGTGTATTCCTGGGCCAGCTGCAGCTCCATGGCCAGGTTGGTGTGCTTCATGCCCAGCAGCAGCGGGGACAGGGGCTCCCGGACCTGGAAATCGAAGGGACCGTGCTTGACCTGGAGAATGACGTTCTCCGCAAACGCGCCGTCCAGGAAGGCGTAATGCTCCCAGGCGGCCTTGGGGCGGTCCGTCTTCAGATCCCGCCAGTCCTGCCGGCAGTTGTAGACGAAGCAGCGCCAGACGATGACGCCGCCATGGGGCCGGACGGCTTCCGCCAGCATATTCGCGCCGTCCGCATGATTCCGACCATAGGTGAAGGGACCGGGGCGGCCCTCGCTGTCCGCCTTGACAAGGAAACCGGCCAGATCCGGAATGGCCTGCCACACCCGGTCCGCCGTTTCCTTCCACCAGGCGCGGACGGATTCATCCAGCGGATCGGCCGTCGGAATGCCATGGCGCATCGGCTGGGAGAAGTCCACAGAGAACATCAGCCGGATCCCAAAGGGACGGAACAGATCCGCCAGCTGCGCGGCCTGCTCCAGGTAATCCTCCAGCAGGAGCTGGCAGGGAAAATGCACGTTGACGTTATTGATGCACAGCACATTCAGCCCCACAGAGGCCAGCAGCCGCCCGAGCTCCCGCATGCGGGCGGGAGCATAGTCCAGCCTGCCGCCTTCAAAGAACAGGCTGCGCCCCGAATACCCCCGTTCCACGCTGCCGTCCGCGTTGTCCCAGCAGTTGATCATCCGCAGCCGGTATTTCGGGGCAGACTCGATCACATCCGGCACCGATTCGCCGGAAAGGCTCTTCAGGATCAGGGCATATGCGCCGTACAGCACCCCCGTCTTCCCGCCGGAAATGTTCCATGAACCGTCCGCGCTGCGCTCGGCCCGGTAGCTTTCCGCCATATCGGGAACGGTGTTCAGCGTCACTACCGTGCCCGGCAGGGCGCAGGAAAGCTCCCAGGCGGCAACAGCCGAAGGGGTGGAAAGGGAATCCGGAAGATCGGGGAGGGCGTGGAGCCATGCTTTCATGATTGAGCACCTCAATTCTTTGATGGATGATTGATGTGATCCGGCCGGGATCACGGACCTGACTGCCGTCCGGAAACGCTGTCAAGGAAAATCATACCATAGTTTGGAAAAAACGTCATCCGGAAATCATTAATTGATCAGGTCAAATTCAATCGAAAATCGGTTCGCCCTTCCGCGAAATGGAACCATCGTAGACACCATCCCCTGTGCTGTGGTAAAATCGACCCGACAGGAAAAAGAAAAGCAGGAGCAGTCCATCATTCCGAAAGCAGGCTCCATCCCATCGGACAGAACTGAAGCGAGCGAGGCGCTGAAACAGCATGAGATTAGGCATTATTTCCGATACACACGATCTTCTCCGCCCTGAAGTGATCGAAGCGCTTCAGGGATGCGACTGCATTCTTCACGCGGGGGATATCTGCAGCCAGGAGGTCCTGGACCGGCTGGAGAAGATTGCCCCGGTCAAGGCGGTACGCGGCAACAATGATCAGGAGTGGGCAGCGCATCTGCCGCATTTTCTGGACTGCGAGCTGGGGGATCTTCATATCGGCATGATCCATAAAAAGAGAGACCTCCCCTTCGATCTGACGGATTACGATCTGGTGATCTATGGCCATTCCCATCAGTATTCAGCCGTGTGGCAAAACGGGAGAGGCAAAAGAACGCTGATGCTTAATCCGGGGAGCTGTGGGCCGCGCCGGTTCCTTCAGCCGATTACCATGGCGATTCTTGAAACGGATCCGGATGGATGGATCGTGCAGCAGATCACTATTCCGCATTCATCAAGGGAAAAGACGCCGAAGATCGACACGGGGGACATTCACGGGCAGATCGAAGTGATCATCAGGGATACGCAGAAAGGGTTATCCGTCCAGTCCATCGCTGAGAAGCGCAAGCTTGATCCGGCGCTGGTTGAACAAATCGTACGGCTTTATGTGACCCATCCGGGCGTAACGGTGGATGGCATCATGACAAAGCTGGGGCTGCTTGGAAAGCTGTAAACGGATGAAACCCAATACCGGGCTGGAAGGCCGTTGATGAGTGACCTTCTGGATGCTTGCCTATAGGCGGCACTTCGCCTGCTTTGTGTCCGGAAAAGAAAAACAGAAAAGATATCTTTTTCCATGAAAGAGGTTCAACGATTCCAAAGGGGAAGACAGATGTACGAGAATATATTTTTATCAAATATACATTGACAGACGAGGTATATTTGGTGTATAAATATACCCGGAGGTGATGAAATGACGATTTCATCGGATCTGCTGCGGGGGTATACGGATGCGATCATTCTTCGTCAGCTGTCGGAGAAGGACGGATACGGATACCAGATCAGCAAGGAAGTGGCCCTGCGCAGCGGAGGGCTGCTCGAAATGAAGGAAGCGACGCTGTATACCGCTTTCCGGCGAATGGAGAACGCCGGATATATCCGGTCCTACTGGGGCGATGAAAACGTTGGCGCACGCCGCCGGTATTACACCCTGACGGACGAGGGACGGGAAAAGCTGAAGGAAGAGGTTCAGGCCTGGAAGGAGACCAGAACCGTAATCAATCATCTGCTGGAGGAGGAAGAATGGCAATGAACGCATCCATTCGGGGAATCATCGACATGCTGTTCAAGGATACGCTGGAGACCGGCGAGGTCCGGGCGCTGCATGAGGAAATGGTCAACAACTGCGAGGAGCATTACGCGGATCTGCTGAGCCAGGGGCTGAGCGAAACGGAAGCACTGGACGCCATCGTCGAAAGCCTGAAGGGCATGAAGGAAGTCATCGACGAGTATCCGAAGAAGCCGGGCGCCGGGGAGAAAAAGCAGGAGCCGGAAATCGTTCGGGAGGAAGCGCCGGAGGAGCCGGTGCAGGAGGATGCGCCGGATGAACGGGACCGCGTATTCAGCCCACAGATCCTTCGCTGCATCCGGACGGAGCTGCGGAATCTGGATCTGATCGTTCATCCTTCGGGGGACGGCAGAATTCACGTGATATGCGCCAATCCCGAACAGATCACCGTGACGGAGGAGCCGGATCGGCTGAGCATCCGCTATTCGGACCATGTCCGGTCCCATATTACCTCGAGTGAAATCAGGGACGCCCATGGGGAGTTCTCCCTGAAGGGAATTCTGAACTTCGTCGGGAAAACGCTGAGCAGTGTGGCGACGAGCGCGATTGAAATCGGAGAGGATGTATTCCTGGAGATTCCGGAAAGATTTCCGGAGCTGTCCCTGAATTCCATGAGCGGCGATATCCGGGTGGAAAAGTGCCTGGCGGATGTGATGCTGATCAAATCCACGAGCGGGGACATCGATGTGAACGCGACGGGCCTGGGAACCGCCAACGAGATCAGCGCCGGCTCCATGAGCGGAGATATTACGATCCGGGCCAATGCCGGGAAGCTCGGGATGAGCAGTATGAGCGGCGATGTGAAGGCGGTCGGAGAATACAGAAGCGTCGGCATCAAGTCCACCAGCGGCGACGCGGAGGTGTTCGGCTGCGCGATTGAAACATGGGCGCATTCCGTCAGCGGAGACGTGACCGTGAAACTGGAAAATATTGACGCCGAGTCGATTGAAACAAAAACCACCAGCGGCGACGCGGAAATCGAGCTGCCCCGGGCGACGCCCTCGGTGCACGCCCGGATGTCCACCGTTTCCGGCGATACGCGGTGCGCATTCCCGGATGCCGGGGCCGGCGCGGCGCTGCAGATCACCGCATCCTCCGTCAGCGGAGACGTGAGGATTCGGTAAACATCAGTCCGTTTTCCGGAGCAGGGGACAGGAGCAGACCGAAGTCCCCTGCTTTTTCTTTTTCTGCTCTTGCAAACTGAGTTAAAAAATGGTAATATCATTATGTTGTATTAATACATAATAATACAACAAGGAGCGATGATGATTCCATGAAAAAACTGCAGGCAGAGAGTTCCAGTCCGCTGTATCACCAGCTGATGCAGCGGATTTCCGACGATATCGAGAATGGCACCTACCCGGTGGGCAGCCGGATCCCGCCGGAAAATGAGCTGGGGGAGATCTATCAGGTGAGCCGGGTGACCGTGCGCCGCGCGCTGGCGGAGCTGACGGCGGAGGGGCTGCTGGAGCGGAAACAGGGCAAGGGCACCTTTGTATGTACGCCCCGGATCCGTCAGGATCTGAAAAGTATTCACAGCTTTCATGATTCCTGCAAGCAGAACGGGCTGGCTGCCGGGACGCGGGTGATTCAGATCCGGGAAATTGAGGCAGACGCCCAGGACCGGGCGGAGCTGAAGCTTCGCGAGGGGGACAAGGTGGTGGAGACGCTGCGGGTCCGCCTGGCGGACGGGGAACCGGTCGTGCTGGAGAGAAATCATTTTTCCATGGCCTATGCCTATCTGGAAAACGAAAACCTTGCCGGAAGCCTATACCAGGTGCTCCGGGAATACGGGATTGAGGCGAGGCAGGCGACCCATGATCTTTCCCTGGCCTTTGCCACGGAAGCCCAGGCAAGGCTCCTGGAAATTGAAACCGGCAGTCCGCTGATGCGGCTGCACGAGGTGGTATACGATCAGAAGGGAAGGCCTTTGCACAACAGCCTGCAGCTGATCCGCGGGGATCGGTTCGTTTTCCGGATCTGACCCGTTCTGTTGCATTTTGAATTCAACCGGCTGTATAATACAGAGGTCAACTACACCATAACGATCAAGGAGAGCGCCGATGGCCCGATTCAAACACACGGATTCCGACATGACTCAGGGAAGCATCGGGCGTCATCTGATTGAATTTGCCGTTCCCATGGCCATCGGCCTTTTGTTCCAGCAGCTTTACAACACGGTGGACACGCTGGTGGTCGGCAACTTTGTATCCAAGGAGGCGCAGGCAGCGGTCGGCTCCACGGGGTCCATCATCAATACGGTGGTGGGCTTCTGCGCCGGGCTGGCGACCGGCGCGTCCGTCATCATTTCCCAGCGGTATGGGGCGCACGATGAGGAAGGGCTCCGCCGGTCTGTTCATACAACGATCGCCGTGACGTTCATCCTCAGCGCGATCGCCACGGTGGTGGGCCTGCTGATCATCGATCCGATGCTCGCCTTCATGCAGACGCCCGCGGATGTATGGGAGGAAGCCCGGCAGTATCTGACGATCTATTTTTCCGGCATCAGCGGCATCCTTTTCTACAACATGGGAAGCGGCATTCTTCGCGCGGTCGGGGATTCCAGGCGGCCGCTGGTTTTCCTGATCCTTTCCGCGCTGCTCAACACCGTGCTGGATCTGTTCTTCGTGCTGGTGCTGCATATGAAGGTGGACGGCGTGGCCTGGGCGACCGTGCTGGCTCAGATCATTTCCGCCGCCGCGATTCTGATTTCACTGACCCGGGAGCACGGCTCCTACGGCATCCGGTGGAAGGAACTGAGGATTGACCGGAAGAGCCTTGCCGGCATCCTGAAGATCGGCATGCCCTCCAGCATTCAGTCCGCGATCACGGCTTTCTCCAATGTCTTTGTGCAGTCCTACATCAATGCCTTCGGCTCCGCCTGCATGGCCGGGTATTCCGTGTACAGCAAGCTGGACGCCTTCGTGCTGATTCCGGTTCAGGCGCTGGCGATGTCCTCGACCACGATGGTGGGACAGAACTGGGGCGCAGGGCTGCGCGGGCGGGCGAGGGACAGCGTCAGCACCGCGATCCGGCTGAGCCTGATCACGACCGCGGCGCTGGGCGTCGGCGCGTTCCTGGCGGCGAAGCAGCTGATCGGCCTCTTCTCGCCGGATCCGGAGGTGGTTTCCTACGGCGTCCGGTTTATCCAGATTGTGACGCCGTTCTACCTGGCGATCTGCTTCAATCAGATCTATGCCGGAGCGCTTCGCGGCATCGGAGATGCCACGGCGCCGACGGTGATCATGCTGTGCTCCTTTGTGGTATTCCGGCAGATTTATCTGTATATTACCAAAGTGATGAATATCGGCTTTATCGCCGTGGCGCTGGCCTATCCGATGGGCTGGATCCTCTGCTCGGTGCTGCTGGCGATCCGATACCGGCGGAGCAAACTGTTCCGGACGGATGAAAAGGTGAACGCCCCTGCATAAATCAGGGGCGCTTTTTCAATAGGAACGGATCCGCAGGCGGGCCGTCAGGTCTTCGGGCGTCAGAATCAGGGGCTCCTGATCCTCCGCCCGACGGACGGTTTTCGGGAGGCGGACGATGACCGTTTCCCGGCCGTGGAGATCAAACCAGTTGTCGCTGAAGACGCAGTCCGCGCCGTCCAGAGACAGGCAGACGGACTTGGCAAAGCAGTCCGCGGAAAGGGTCAGGGACAGCGAATCCGCTTCCTCCCGCACGGTGAAATCAATCAGCGGCCGCATGAATTCGAAGGCCTTCGGACGGACGAACAGCGTGGTTCCCCGGCTGATGATTTCTCCATTCTTTTCCAGCGTGTATTCCAGATAGGTGCTCCGCTTCCTCTCCCGGGTGCTCAGATCATCTGAGAGATCCAGCGTCAGGCAGCTGACGGCGCTCAGTGCGGGAACCTCCGCCGCGGATTCCCATTCCCGCAGCACTTCCGCCCGGCTGTTCCGCAGGCGGCAGGAGATCCGGAGGGTTTCCCCGGTGCGGGTATCATTGGTGACCCACAGCGCCGGATGGAGCGGATCCGTGTCATCGCAGGATAGCAGCAGCGGCGCGTAGAACCGGCGGGCTGCATAGTGCAGCCCCTTCCAGCGGCCGAAATAGTCGATGCTGCTCCAGGAAATGACCGGGTTGGAATCATTTACCTGCCAGTAAACCGATCCCATGCAGCGGCCGCGTGCCCGGCGCATATGCTCCACATTGGAACGGATACAGTCCGCCTGCACCAGCTGGGAACAGTAGATCAGCCGTTCAAAATCACAGGGATAATTGACCATCTGGGCCAGATAATACATGATCTTTTCGTTGCCCTGGGTGCACTTCTGATGCGCTTCCATGACATTGCCGCACAGGTCCGGGTTCTTTTCATCCGTGAAGGCCCGGATGGTTTTGAGATCCGGAATGCTTTCGAAGCCGTATTCGGAGCAGAATCGGTAGTAGAGCTTCCGGAAGGCTTCAATGGGCTTGAAGTTATGCCAGACAGCCCAGTAATGCATATCGCCGGCACGGTTGGAGGACGCGTCGCGGAAGCCGCCGCCGGAGGAGGGAGAGGACGGCCAGTAAAAGGTTTCCGGATCCAGCTCCCGCAGAATGCCGGGAATCATGTCCTCGAAGAGGCGGAGATAATCCGCCTTCGCCTGCGGATCCTCCGGCAGTCCCCAGCCCTCCCAGGCCGATTCGATCTCATTGTTTCCGCACCAAAGCCCCAGGGAAGGATGATTGCGCAGACGGATCACGTTGTCCCGGATCTCGGCGCGGACGGTCCGCTCAAAATCGTCCTCCAGCAGATAGGCGGAGCAGGCGAACATGAAATCCTGCCAGACGATCATGCCGTTTTCGTCGCACCAGTCATAGAAGGATTCATCCGGATAAAACCCGCCGCCCCAGACGCGGATCAGGTTATAATTGGCGCTTTTGCAGTCCTCCAGCAGCCTCCGGGTGCGCTCCGGCGTGATCCGGGGAAGCAGCTGGTCTTCGGGGATATAGTTGGCGCCCATGGCAAAAACGCGGACGCCGTTATTGATGAAGCAGAATTCCTCGCCCCACTGATCCTTCTCCCGGGAAACGGTCAGCGTACGCAGGCCGATCCGGCGCTCATGCACATCCACGCTGACGCCGTCCACGAGAAGAACCACCCGGCAGCGGTACAGCGGCTGTGCGCCGAGGCCGCGAACCCACCACAGCATGGGATCGGCGATCCGGATTTCCGCACGTCCGCCTTCCAGCGGCGCCGTGAAAACCTTTCCGTCCGGGGCGGTCACTGTCAGCACCGCCTGCGCCTGCCCGGAGAAAAGCTCCAGCGCGGCGGAGCAGGAGAGAACAACGGAGCCGTCCTCATGGCGCTGCGAATAGTATACATCCCGGATTCTTCCGCCGCTGCAGGCATGCAGGGAGACGCTCCGCCACAGTCCCATATCCGGCAGGACGGGACCCCAGTCCCATCCGAACATGCAATGCGCCTTGCGCAGATACGGATAACCGGGCATGGTGGATTCAACGCCCCAGAGGGGGCGCTTTTCATATTTTTCCCGGACGAAGCGGCTGGGAGAGAGGATATTGACCCGGAGCGCGCATTCCTCCCGGCGGAGACCGTCGGGCAGGGGAAACTCCCAGATCCGGTGCATGTTGTCGGTTTTGCCGAGCAGGACGCCGTTGAGCCAGATCTCCGCCAGGGTGTCAACGCCCTCCAGGCGGAGATACAGCCGCTCGGCCTTCCGCATGTCTTCCGGGATGGTGAAATGCGTTTCAAAGGCGGCGTCCTGGTCGCTGATCGGGGTGGAGATCCATTCGTTCTCTCCCCAGTACGGATCGGGGATCCGGCCGGCGGCAGTCAGCGTTTCATAGACGGAGCAGGGGACGGAGCAGGGAAGCGCCTCCCCGCCGAAGGTCATGGTCCAGTTTTCATTCAGCAGAATCGTCTTCATGGCCGCTCCTTTATTTATCGGGCCGCGATGACAGCGGTCCAGGGCTTCGGGGAATTGGTGACAACGGAAGGCTCACCGCCGGATACGGATACTTCGCAGACGGCGTCGATCGTGCCGTCCGGAGCGGGAATCTCCACGGTGACCTTCTCGCCTTCCCGCAGACCGTAGCAGCGGAGCTCCACGTTCTGCGCATAATCGTAGTCCGGCTTTGCATCGCAGGCGCCCATGGGCAGCACGCTTCCGCCGCGGACCATCAGCGGCAGGCTCAGGAAGCCGTGCTTTTCGGTTCTCCAGCCGCCTCCCTGCACGGTTTCCCCGGAGATCAGGCTGGTCCACCGGCCGGCGGGCAGGTAATAGGTCACCTGCCCGTCCTTCCGGAACACGGGCGCAACCAGCAGCCGGTCTCCCAGCATATACTGCCGGTCCAGATATTCACAGGCGGGATCATCGGGGAATTCCATCATCATGGGCCGCATCATCGGAATGCCCTTCTCATGCGCTTCCATGGCCAGACGATACAGATAGGGCATCAGTCGGCACTTGAGCTTCGTGAAGAAGCGGACGACATCCACGCTCTCCTCATCGAACAGCCACGGAACCCGATAGCTGGAGGAACCGTGCAGCCGGCTGTGGCTCGAAAGCAGACCGAAGGCCGCCCAGCGCTTGTATACATCCGCCGGTGCAGTCTGCTCGAAGCCGGATATATCATGGCTCCAGTAGCCGAAGCCGCTGTGGCTCATGCTCAGCCCCGCGCGCAGGGTTTCCGCCATGGATACATAGGAAGCGCTGTTGTCGCCTCCCCAGTGCACCGGGAACTGCTGCCCGCCGGCGGTGGCGCTGCGCGCGAACAGGATGGCCTCCTGCTCGCCCTTCTCCCTTTTCAGCAGGTCAAACACCATCTGATTATACAGGAATGCGTAGTAGTTATGCATCCGGAGGGGATCCGAACCGTCGGACCAGACGATATCATGAACGGGGATCCGCTCGCCGAAATCGGTCTTCAGACAGTCGATTCCCTGATCGAGCAGCACCTTCAGCCGATCACAGTACCAGTCCCGCGCGGCAGGATTCGTGACGTCCAGAATGGCCATGCCCGCCTGCCACATATCCGTCTGCCAGACGCTGCCGTCCGTTTTCCGGACGAGATATCCCATCCTCCGGCCTTCCTCGAACAGCGGGGAGGCCTGCGCGATATAGGGATTGATCCAGCAGCACAGCTTGAGCCCGCGCGCATGATAGCGCCGGAGCATGCCGGCGGGATCCGGGAAGACATCCGGGTCCCAGGTGAAATCACACCAGTTGTAGGCCTTCATCCAGTAGCAGTCGAAATGGAACACCCGCAGGGGAATGTCCCGTTCCGCCATCCCGTCGATGAAGGAGGTGACGGTCTTTTCATCATAATCCGTGGTAAAGGAGGTGGAGAGCCACAGGCCGAAGCTCCAGGCCGGGAGGAGGGCAGGACGTCCGGTCAGCGCCGTATAGAGGCTGACCGTCTCCTTCGGGGTGCTCCCGTAAATCAGGTCGTAGCACAGCGTTTCCCCGGGAACGGAGAACTGAACGCGCTCCACCTTCTCCGTCGCGATTTCAAACGAAACATCCGCAGCGTCCTCCACGAAGACGCCATAGCCCCGGTTTGTCATGTAAAAGGGCACGTTCTTATAGGCATATTCGCTGGCGGTGCCGCCGTCGGCATTCCACATGGTCACGGTCTGACCGTTCTTCACATAGGGGGTGAAACGCTCGCCCAGGCCATAGACCGTTTCGCCTACGGCCAGGTCCAGAGAATCGATCATGAAGCTTTCCCCGCGCCGCTCCAGCGACGTCGGGCCATCCTCCTCCTTCAGGGCACGGGCGATGCCCCGGTAGCCGGTGGAGGTGAGGATTTCCCCCTGCTTTCCCAGGAAATCCACCTGCCAGACGCCTTCCTTCCGGACGGCCCGGACGGTCAGATCGCCGCTGCGCAGCGTGGCTTCATCCTCATGAATCGCGATATCGGGAACAAAATCCTCTTCATGGGTTTCGAAATGGGGACCACAGTCCACCGCGCCGGCGAAATGCGTGATCCGCACCCGGACAATGTTCCGCCGGGGAGCGGAGAAGACCACCTGCAGCGCTGCGCTGTTCAGCACGTCTCCCCGGCCGCGGACCGGACGGCAGGCGGCCAGGAGGCGCAGCTCCCGATCCGTTTTTTCGGCCCGAACGCACTGGGCAGCGTAATCAATCCTGTATTCCGGCTTCGTCATCCAGTAACCGTTGGTGAACTTCATATCGATTCTCTCCTCTCAAGATGAGATCGGGACAGTCCATACGATTGTATCATTTCGCCGCCGGGACTACCATCCCGGAGCGGTTTACTGATCCACAATGCTGCGGCGGCGCATCCATCCGCCCTTTTTGTAGTAGACGACCAGCACAATGCTGGTGATGGTCCAGGAAACGACATAGGACAGACACAGGGAGAAAAGCGTTCCGAAATGCGCGAAGACCGTGACGATCCAGACGATCCGGAAGAGGCAGATGCCGATGCCGATGATGGCGACGGGGCGCACCGCGTCCCCCACGCCCCGGAGCACCGCGGAGAGCACCTCCACCAGCACCCAGGTGAAATAATAGGGCACGAAATAGGACATGATCAGATAGGTGGTATCCACCACCGCCGTATCCGTCGTCAGCAGGCGGAGCATCGGGATGCCCGTCAGCATCAGGAGGGCACTGATGCCCACCGTGACGGCGAAGGCCATGATCAGCCCCTGCTTTACACACTGCCGGACGCGATCCGTCAGACCGGCGCCGTGATTCTGGGCGATAAAGCTGGTGATGGCGGCGCCCATGGCATTGCTGACCGCCCAGTAAAACCCGTCCGTCTTTCCGCTCATCGCCCAGGAGGCCACCACGACGGTTCCCAGGGAATTGACGGCCACCTGGATGATCGTATTGGACACGCTGTACATCATGTTCTGCACGCCGGAGGGAACGCCGAGCCGGAGCATGTTGCGCAGATAGACCCGCTTGATCCGCAGATTGCCGAATTCAAGACGGTATTCCTGGCCGCGCCGGCTCAGGCGCCATGTCAGCAGCACCGCATTGACCAGCTGAGAAACGACGGTGGCAATGGCGACGCCCGCAACGCCCAAGCCGAAGACAATCACGAACAGGGCATCCAGAATGACATTGGTGACGCAGCCGACCACCATGTACAGAAAGGGATGGAACGAGTCCCCCACGGCGCGGAGAATGCTCGATTCCATGTTCAGAAGCATGATGAAGGGGACGCCGAGAAAATAGATCCGGAGATAGAGCACGGCGCCTTCCATCGTTTCGGGCGGCGTATTGAGCATTTCCAGCAGTGCGGGGGATGCAATGAGGCCGACCGCCATCAGCACGATGCCAAAGAGCGTCATGGCCGTGACCGCGCTGCCGATGGCCAGATTCAGATCATCCCGTCGGCCGGCGCCATAGATCTGGCCGATGACAACCGCGGCGCCGACGGTCATGGCGACAAAAAAGCCCACCAGCACGTTGATGATCTGGGCGGAGCTGCCACCGACGGCGGCCAGCGCGTTCGTGCCCACAAAACGGCCGACGATCAGACCGTCGACCGCGTTATACAGCTGCTGCAGGATGGTTCCTGCGGCGATGGGCACGAAGAAGATGATCAGTTTTTTCCATACGGTGCCCGTTGTGAGATCATTTTTGCCTGTTGCTTTACTCATGCTGCTCAAACCAGCGTCCGGAAAAATCCGCGACGGCCTCCGCCAGTGTTTTGATGTTCCAGTTGGATGCGTTCACCGTCAGGTCGAAGGAGCTGCCATCCCAGGCGGCCTTCCCGGTCAGCACCTCCCGGGTATGCCGACGGCTCCGGTCAATCCGACGGATATTGCGGAGAATCTCCTTTTCCGAGAGCTGCTCCGCCTCCGGCCGGCGGCTTTCGTACCGGACACAGCGCGCCAGACGCGACTGAATGTCCGCACAGACGAATACCCGGAAGGGATTCGCATCATGCAGAATCACATCCGCGTCCCGCCCGACGATGATGCAGTCATTTCCGGCCTCGGCGATCTCCTCCAGAATTTCGCGCTGACGAAGCAGCAGCTCCGTTCCGGCGCTGTTTCCCCGGGAGAGCGCCTGCTGAAAGGAGTGTCGGTACGTCAGCTGATAATGGCCCCAGCCATGGGTGCTCAGCACCTGGCGCACATAGTCCGGGTGCAGCCCGTTTTCATCGGCAAGCGCCCGGATGATTTCCCGGTCGTAATAATCCCAGCCCAGCAGATCCGCCAGCCGCTTGCCGAGCTCCCGGCCGCCGCTTCCGAACTGCCTGCTGACCGTAATGATCCGCATGCAAGATCCCTCCCCGTGAATCCTCCGTATTATAGCAGAAGACAAAATGAATGAAAAGAACATTCAGCGGGCGGCTTGCGCGGGACGGAAGAAACGAATATAATGGAAAAAAAGGCTCGCGAGGCTCAGGAGGAAGGGGCGGAAGGAACCGTGAAAAAGCCGCTTTATGTCAATACCTGCGTATTCGGGACGGAAAAAATGGACCGCGTGCAGCACTATGCGGAAGCCTTTGGAGATCAGATCGGCTTTGAGGTGCTTCCGATGTTCGATCTGCCCGTCTTTGAGGGAAAGCTGGAGAAATGCATGCCGCTGCTGGGAAAAAAGAGGATCAGCTTTCACGAGCCCGTTTTCGAGGCGGAGCATACCGCGCTCCGGGGAACGCCGGAATACGACCTGACGATGTGGCATATCCGGAAAACCCTTGATTTTGCCAAGCGGCTCCATAGCAGCCATCTGACCTACCATCTGAACAACTGCGCAGTTCCTTCGGAGAACAAGGAGCGGATGCTGCAGGTGTCGCTGGAAAACCTGGATGAGATCAGAGCGCTCTTTGAGCCGATCGGCTGCAAAGTGTTTGTTGAGAATACCGGAACCATCGTCCAGGGCAACATGCTGCTGGATCAGGATGAATTCACGCAGCTGTGCCGGAAGGAACAGTTCGACGTGCTGATCGACATCGGCCATGCCAACGCCAACGGGTGGGATCTGGAGCGCCTGATCGACGACCTGGCGGATCAGATCCGGGCCTATCATCTGCATAACAACGACGGATGCCATGACCAGCACCGGCGGCTGCATGACGGAACGATCGATTTTGACAGGATATATCGCAAAATGGCAGAGCGGACGCCGGAGGCGGAAATGGTGATTGAATACGTCCGGCCGGACATGGAAGGGGAAGGCCTGGACGTGGACATCCGCGAGATGCTCAGCAAAATGGAATGAATCATCAAAAAACCGGGCAGCGGCCATATTGCACCGCTGCCCGGTTTTTTGAACCTCAATCCAGTACTCCGTCAAAGACGAAGGTGGCCGGACCTTCCTGATAAAGGGGAGAGCTGGCGCCGCCGTCCCATTCGATGGTCAGCGGACCGCCGTTGAGCTGAAGGACTGCTTTCTTTCCGACCAGACCGTTGACCTGCGCCGCGACAAAGGCAGCGCATGCGCCGGTACCGCAGGCCATGGTCTCTCCGCTGCCCCGCTCCCACACACGCATCCGGATTTCCTCCGGGGAACGCACCGTGGCGAATTCCACATTGGTCCGGTTCGGAAACATCGGATGGTTTTCAATGATTCGCCCGATGCCATGAACATCAAAATGATCCGCATCGTCCACAAAGATGACCGCGTGGGGATTCCCCATGCTGACAAGCGTCATATGATACGTTACGCCGCCAATCTCAATCTTTCTGCCGATCTCCTGCACCTCGGGGATGCCCATGTCCACCCGGATGGAGTCCGCCTTTCCGTCCTTCGGAGTGATCCGAAGGGTCTTGATCCCCGCTCCGGTCTTCAGGGTGATCTCCGTATGATCGGTCAGCCCGCGGTCGAAAACATATTTGCCGATACAGCGGGATGCGTTTCCGCACATTTCCGCTTCGCTGCCGTCTGCATTGTACATGCGCATCTCAAAATCCGCAGCGTCACAGGGGCAGATCAGCACCAGCCCGTCGCTGCCGACGCCGGTGTGCCGGTCACTGATCCGGACGGAGAGGGCAGACGGATGATCCACCGTCTCCTCGAAACAGTTCACATACACGTAGTCATTGCCCAGACCATGCATCTTGGTAAATCTCACGAAGATTACCCTCCTGAATTGCAGCCCGATTTTAAACCACGGAGCTTTCGGCAGCCAGGGCGGTCCCGGCCATGCCGTCATGCGCCTGCGTCTCGGGGCTTTCAGCCGTCTGAGGATCCCGGCGGATGAAACGGTTCAGCTCCTGAAGACGGCTGATCCTGCCCTGGATGCGTTTCCCGGTCAATGTCTTGCTGCGATACCGGTCAAACAGGGCACGGACGCCCATGGTGACCGGTATGGCTGCCCAGAAGCCGGTCAGCCCCGTGACCGCCGCGCCTACGCCCATGGCGGCTCCGCTTTTGACCATCCGATATGCGCCATCCTTCAGTCCGGTCATTCCGGGCTTTCTGCCAAGAAGCACTTTGGTGCCTTCGCTGGCGGAAATGATGATGAAGGGAAGCACGCCGGTCACGCTCTGGCTCAGCTCGGTCAGAATGCCGGTTTCCTCCAGCAGGCCGGTATCGACGGCGATCTCATCCGCATAGGTCAGCCCCATGGCAATCGTGTCCACCACGGTATCATGCTGCCGCTTTCTGTACTCCCGGACGAGCTCTTCATATGTCTTCATGTCCATTTCACCTCCCCAGGGTATCCGCTAAAAGAACTTGTTGATGATCGTTACGATCACCCAGGCGCCGGCCGCAATGGCGACCAGCACGGTCAGATCCTTTATTATATTTCCGCGTTTTTTCTCTTTTTCCTTTTCCCGGACCTGAGCCTTGCCGGCCTGCCGCTCCAGCACGGCGAGCCGCTGACGCATTTCCGTCAGATCCCGGTCCCGGGCAGAGCGCTCCTCGTCCAGGGACGTTTCCATCAGCTCCAGGGAGCTTTCCAGGCGCTGGACGCGCTGATCCTGCTCGGTGACCATTCGCTCCACATCCCGATGGAGCCTGTTCTGGTCCTCACAGAGGCCCTCCGCAACGAGCGTCATCTCAGCGGTAAAGTTTTCCATCAGCTGGGCCGTATTTTCGCCCTTGACCATTTTCAGCGCGCTGCCGAGGATACCCAGCGGCTTTTCCGTGGTTTTCTTCTCCGTTAGCATCGTATCTGACATTTTGATTTATCTCCTTTTTCGGTCAGTCCCTGACCGGTTTACTGAATGGCGATCATATCCAGAATCCCATAATCCTCCAGATCGTCCATGACACTCTGGCATCCGGATGCCGGGAGCTCGTTCAGGAAATCGAGCAGCCCCATGAAGAGGGGACGGTCCACCGTGTTCACAAACTCCGCCAGGGTCCGGTCATTGACGGAAAAGATATTGGTATACTGAATCAGTTCCTCCGCATGATAATCCGGGACGGAAACGGGAGCAACAGGCACAACGGAGCCATAGCAGGAAAGGAATTCCTCCGGGCTGTTTTCCTTCCGGATCGGGGAGGAAAAACCGAGGCTGAACGATCCGTTCGCGGTGCACTGGCTTTCGACAGAAAAAACAAAGTTGGGAAGCAGGGCGCCGGATACCGCCGCGCTGGCAGAAAAGGAAGCGTCAGCAGGCCAGGTCCGGGGCAGACCGGAAGCCTCCAGTGAAAACTGAAGGAGGGATTTCGGATAGGGTGACTCCGAGGAAGAAGCTTCGTCCAGATCGTAGGAACCCTGCAGGGAACAGGAAATACCGCTGTCACTGACCGATTTTGAAAAGGATAAAAAAGGCACAAATCCGCTGATCGTCGTCGGCAATGTCCAGACCTCAGAGAAGGCATCACCGGTATCCGTGCGGGAATACAGCGTCTGGCCTGACCGGTTCTGCCACACGGTCGTATCCTGACTGACCCGGACCGTCAGGTTTCCTTTCCGGGCGACGACATCCGTCAGATAAGCGGGAAGAAACGCAAATTCGGATGAAACAACGGAGTGGGTATCCTTCTCCGCCGCGACCGCCGTATACCAGTAATAGAGGCGGGAATCATCCTTGATAATGCTTTCCCAGTCCGCGGAAAGGGCTTTGATCTTGCTGTAGGCGATCGTCCGCGTTTTTTCACCGGCGCCGATGCGGTTCCACCAGGCTTCCGCCAGGCGGGAGAAGGCGTTTTCGGTGACGTAGGGATGGAGCAGCGCAGGGTACTGAAGCGGGACATGCAGCGTGTTCCAGGCTTTGAGGGCAAACTCCATGAGCGAGTAATTCTGGAACCAGATGATCTCATCTCCCAGCAGGGGGGATGAAAGGCACAGATAATCCGGCAGGCCGAAGAAGCGGAATGAAATGGCAGCGGAAGGGTTGCCGGTGGGAATCAGCTCCCCGGTCAGATCCAGCGATCCGGAGGCATTGTTCCAGATGATGTTTCCCTTCAGCTCCAGCATGTTCAGCAGATCCGCATACCCCTGCATATGGTTGCGGAGGCGCGGAGAAAAGACATCCGCGTTCAGGCGAACGTGAAAATCGAAATCATAGCTGACAACATCCGAAGGCGCCTCGCCGCAGGCGGGGACACAGGAGCAGATCAGCAGATGCAGAGCGAAAAAAAGCACCAGAAAACGCTTCATGAAGCGAAACCCCGTTTCATCGTCGGATTCGCGGCCCGGAAGGGCCGCGGGCTTTCCCGGAAAACATCATACTCCCATATTATATCGGAAAAGGAAGACACCCGCAAGCCGCCGCCTTCAGGCGTCCTCATCGTCCTCGGTGATGAGCCAGGTGGCGGGATCCAGATCCCGTTTCCGATCCACCTGCTGATCCAGAAGGGACTGGGTCGCGATGTCCGCAATGCCGGAGGCGCGCAGATCGTTCTGCTGCTGGAACAGACGCACCGCTTCCAGTGTTCCGTTGCCAAATGTGCCGTTCACGTACTCCGGAGAGAGGTACCCGAGATACACCAGCTTGTCCTGCAGCTGGCGGACCTTCTCCCCACGGTTGCCGAAATGCATCGTGATATCGATCACATCATGCACCGCGCCGTATCCCAGGATCCGGGAATAATTGAGCTCATATACGTCCCGCGCCACGGCGGAGGGCTTGTTTCCCTCGATCACATGGATCAGGATCTCTCCGGTTTCGGTATCCCGCGTGCAGTATTCCACGAGGGCCACATGATCCGTATCATTGTCGCTCGTCCAGGTGAAAAACACCCAGTCTCCCGGCTGCGGCACATAATCCCCGGAGCGGAGGAACGACGTTTCCCCCTTCAGCCATTCATATCCCCATTCATCCACGGGACCCTTCCGGATCACATAGCGGCCGGCGGCAATGTACCACTCCCTGCCGGTGTTGGAGGCGGAATAGAGGGGATAGACACGATTCAGCAGCTGGGTGCCGAAGCGCTGATCCACCTGGTCCACGCACCAGCACTGGAACTCCGCGCACCACTGGCAGTATGGATCGCCCGCCCATTCGCCGTACTTGGTCCGCCCGTGATCCTCCTCCTGATATCCGACCTCGGCGGACGCGACCGAGAGCAGCAGGGAAACATAATCGGGCACCGGATAGGCCGGCGGAATGATTTCCTGATCCGCACGCGCGGAGATGAAAGGGAAGCAGCAGGGAAAAAGGGTCAGCAGGCACAGCAGAAACGCCCCGATGGACCTGCGGGATCCCGAAATCATGGACACACACCTCCCTCTGCAAAACCGGCGTCCGGGCCGGAACGCGCCTTCAGGCGCAGGGCCGCAGGACGATTATAGCAGGATGTCATTTCAGCATACTATTATACGGATAACGGAGGGCCAGCGCAAGCGGGAGACCCTGGGTACGCGGAGACAACATAAAAGAGCAGACGCGGCGAACGCATCTGCTCTGAAAAGGACCGGAAAAATTACTTGATTTCGACGGTCGCGCCAACAGCCTTGAACTGCTCGGCGATCTTTTCGGCTTCTTCCTTGGAGACGGCTTCCTTGATGGTCTTGGGAGCGGATTCAACGATATCCTTCGCTTCCTTCAGGCCCAGGCCGGAAACGACTTCACGGACAACCTTGATGACCTTGATCTTTTCGGAACCGGCGTCCTTCAGAACAACGTCAAACTCGGTCTTTTCTTCTTCAGCGGCAGCAGGAGCGGCAGCAGCACCACCGGCCACGGCGATCGCGCCGGTTACGCCGAACTTTTCCTTCATCGCGTCAACAAGTTCTTTCACCTGAAGCAGAGTCATCGACTCAATGGCTTCGAGAATTTCCTGATTGGTCATGATTGATTTCCTCCATTAATTATTCATTCAGGCGGCTTTCAGGCCGCGGGGCTCAGGCGGCGGATTCCTTCTTCTCGGCGATCTCGTCGAGCACGGAAACCAACGCGGAGACAGGGGATACCAGGCAGCCGACCATCGTGGCCAGCAGCTCTTCGCGGCTCGGCGTCGCGGCCAGATCCTTGATGACCTTGACATCGATCGGATCCGCACCCATCAGGCCGCCCTTGATCTCCAGAGAGGTCAGCTTGTTCTTCTCAATGAACGTGGATACGATCTTGGGACCGGCGGTCACGTCCTTCTCGCTGAAAACGAATGCATTGGGGCCCTCCAGGAGAGAATCCATCCCTTCGATGTTCAGCTCAGCCAGGGCGCGCGCGAAAAGGCGATTCTTCAGAACGCAGTAATGCACGTCATTCTCCCGGCACTGCTTCCGCAGTTCGGTGACCTGCTCCACGGTCAGACCGTTGTAGGAAACGATCATCGTGGACTCGGCATTCTTCAGCTTCTCAACGATTTCCGCCACAACCTGCTTTTTCTGCTCAATAATTGCAGCGCTGCTCATGCTTGTGTTGCACCTCCTGCCCGGTTCAGAATAAAGAAACCCTTGCGTGCAGGCGCAAGGGAAAACAACTGATCCACTTACACCTCGGCAGGCGGGCAACCCCTTTAAACCGCGGACGCGGTACCGGCTGTCTTCGGCACGGCTTCTTCGAAACCGGAAGATAATATATCATCCGCGTCCTTGAAAGTCAATCTTTTTTTTTAATTCAAAGCATGCGCCGCGGGAAAGATATTTAAGGAAGAGAAAATGAGATAAAAAAGAAAGAACAAAATGACAAAAATTCACAAAAAGATTAAAAAATATGTTGACATTGTAACAAAATTGTAATAGGATGACTTTGAATCTTCAGAGGGAAGGAGATCGTTTGGCATGAAAAAAAGGCTGGCCGCCATGCTGATGACGGTTCTCCTTTGCCTGATGCCGATCCTGAGTGCCAGCGCGAAGACTGGCACCGTGACCGCGAACAGCCTGAACATGCGCAAGTCGGCCAACACCGAAAGCTCCGTGGTCAAGGTGCTGCGGGAAGGCGCGAAGGTGACCATCAAGGACACGCAGGGCAGCTGGTACAAGGTCAGCGCCGGTGGAAGCACCGGCTATGTGGCCAAGAAATATATCTCCGTGTCCGACTCCTCCTCGTCCTCTTCCTCCAAGTCCTCCTCCGGCAGTTCCTCGAAATCCTCCGGAAGCTCAAACGGCACCTGCGCACCGGGGGATAAGGGAGACGCGGTCAAGAAGGTACAGAAGCGCCTGAAGGCTCTCGGTTATTATACCAGTTCCATCGACGGGGACTACGGCAACGGGACGAAAAAGGCCGTCGCTGCGTTCCAGAAAAGGAACGGTCTGTCCGCAGACGGCGTGGTGGGGCCCAAGACGCTGTCGAAGCTGAACAGCTCCAGCGCCAAGAAGGCGAGCACTTCCGACTCTGATTCATCCGGCAGCGGAACGGAACGGCTGAACTGGTTCAAGGGCGGGAAAAACATCATTCCCAAGGGCGCGACCTTCCAGGTGAAGGACTGCAAAACGGGAAAAGTATTCACCGTCAAGCGCTGGAGCGGATACAATCACATTGACGCGGAGCCGAAGACCGCCGCCGATACAAAGGTTCTGAAATCCATCTACGGACACTGGAGCTGGAAGCGCCGCCCGGTGCTGGTCAAATACGACGGTCACGTTTACGCGGCGTCCATGAACGGCATGCCGCACGGGACGTCCACGATCAGCAACAATAATTTTGACGGACATTTCTGCATTCATTTTTATGGAAGCAAGACGCACGGCAGCGGCAAGGTGGATGAAGCCCATCAGAACTGCGTTGCCCAGGCGATGAAATACAGCTGGTAAACAGAACCCCGGAGGTCGGGGATGAAGAGCCGGATGAAAATTCCGGTTTTTTCTTTTATTTAACACTGAATCATGCTATAATCCTAAAATATGGTCCGGAGGGGCGGCTGCGTCAGCCGACTCGGAAAGAACGGTCCGGACGGAGAGGAAGTTGTTTTTATGCTGACACAGGCACCCCGGGGAACCAGGGATGTTCTGCCGACGGAGAGTTACCGGTGGCAGTATCTGGAAAAGAAGATGCGCGAGGCTGCGGCGCTGGCAGGCTATCGGGAGGCCAGAACCCCGGTTTTTGAACATACGGAACTGTTTCTGCGCGGCGTCGGGGATACGACGGATATCGTACAGAAGGAAATGTATACCTTCAAGGACAAGGGAGACCGCTCCATTACGCTCAAGCCGGAAGGGACGGCGGGAGCCGTGCGCCTGTTTCTGGAGAGCAACCTGTACGCGGGAGCGCTGCCGTGCAAGCTGTACTACCTCAATGCGCCGATCTTCCGGTATGAGAATCCGCAGAGCGGCCGCCTGCGCGAGCATCATCAGTTCGGCCTGGAGTGCTTCGGCGCTTCCGGAGCGACGGCGGATGCCGAACTGATCATTCTGGCCTATCATCTGCTGGAAAGCCTGGGAATCCGGAATCTGAAGGTGAAAATCAACAGTATCGGATGTCCGAACTGCCGCCCGGTATATCATCGCACGCTGAAGGATTATCTGGCTGATCGGTTTGACGGGCTTTGCGATACCTGCAAGGAGCGGTTTGACAGGAACCCGCTGCGCGTGCTGGACTGCAAGGAAAAGAAGTGCCGGGAGCTGACCAAGGACGCGCCGAGCATGCTGGATCTTCTGTGCGACGAATGCAGGGATCATTTTGCCGCCCTGCAGGAATGCCTGAAGAGCTCCGGAATCCCCTTTGAGGTGGACAGCCGGATCGTCCGCGGGCTGGACTATTATACCAAGACAGTATTTGAGCTGATTACCGCGACGAAGGACGGGGAACTGACCGTTTGCGGCGGCGGACGGTACGATCATCTGATCGAGCAGGTCGGCGGGCCGGATCTCCCCGCGGTCGGGTTCGGCATGGGGCTGGAACGCGTGCTGATGCTGCTGGACAGCGAAGGTGTGACAATTCCCGAGCCACCGCAGTACGATATTTTCGTTACCTATATGGGAACGCACAGAATGGCGGCCTTTGATGCTGTGCAGCGGCTGCGCGCGGAAGGGCTGAAAGCTGACATGGATCACTGCGGACGCAGCCTGAAGGCGCAGTTCAAATATGCCAACAAGACCGGAGCCCGATACACGGGTGTGATCGGCGACGAGGAAGCGGAAACCGGTTCCATCAAGATCAAGGACATGGAGACCGGGGCGGAAACGACGGTGCCGACTTCGGAAGCGGCCGAAATGATCAGAAAAGCTGTCTGGGGAGGGAATTAAACCATGCAGAACAGGACGCATACATGCAACGAGCTGCGGCTGAGCGATGCCGGGAAACAGGTCCGGCTGAGCGGATGGGTGGAAAATGTAAGGGAAGTGGGCGGAAATCTTGCTTTCATCGTGCTTCGCGACTTCTATGGAACCACGCAGCTGGTTGCGGAAGATGAAAAGATTCTGAACATGTTTCTGGGGATGAACAAGGAGACGGTGGTCAGCGTGACCGGCACCGTCCGGGAGCGGGACAACAAGAATCCCAGGATGGATACCGGCGATATTGAAGTGGTGCCGGACAGCGTAGAGATCCTGGGCAAATGCCGGTACAACGCGCTGCCGTTCCAGATTAACCGGAGCCGGGAAGCGGATGAGAGCATCCGGCTGAAGTATCGCTATCTGGATCTGCGGAACCCGGATGTCAAAAAGAACATCATCATGCGGTGCAACGTGGTTTCGGCGCTCCGCCAGGCCATGACCGCACACGGCTTCCTGGAGATTACGACGCCGATTCTGACCGCTTCCTCCCCGGAGGGCGCGAGAGACTATCTCGTTCCGGCCCGGAAGCATCCCGGCATGTTCTACGCGCTGCCCCAGGCGCCACAGCAGTTCAAACAGCTTTTGATGACCAGCGGATTTGACCGTTACTTCCAGATTGCGCCATGCTTCCGGGACGAGGATGCCCGCGGCGACCGGAGCCCCGGCGAGTTTTACCAGCTGGACATGGAAATGGCTTTTGCAAGCCAGGAGGATGTTTTCAGCGTGCTGGAGGATGTGCTGCCTCCGATCTTTGCCAAATACGGAAAATACAGCATCGCTTCCTCCGCGCCTTTCCGCCGGATTCCCTATCTGGAAGCGATGGAAAAATACGGCTCGGACAAGCCGGACCTGCGGATCGACCTGACGGTTCAGGATGTGACGAAGCTGATGGAAGGCTGCGGCTTTGGCCCGTTTGAAAACAATCCGGTGAAGGCGGTTCCGGTGACCGGATTTACGGCCACCCGCAAGCAGATTGACAAGCTGTGCGCCGACGTGGAAGTGGTCAGCGGCAGCAAACCATACTGGTTCCGTCTGGATGAAAACGGAGAGATCGTCGGCGGCATCGCCAAGTTCCTGCAGGAGCGGAAGGACGAAGTGATCCGGGAACTGCAGCTGGAGCCGAACACCTTCGTCGCGCTTTCCAGCGGCAAGCTTGCCGATGCCCGGAAAACGGCAGGCGTGCTGATCAAAAAGCTGGGCGAGATGTGTCCGAACCATATGGACGCAGAACGGTATGAATTCTGCTGGATCGTCGACTTCCCGATGTATGAGATCGGCGAGGAAAGCGGAGAGCTGGAATTCTGCCACAATCCCTTCAGCATGCCCAACGGCGGACTGGATATTCTGATGAAGGCCGCTTCAGGAGAAGTGGATCCCCTGAGCATTACGGCATACCAGTATGATCTGGTCTGCAACGGTGTGGAACTGAGCAGCGGCGCGGTTCGGAACCATGATCCGGAGATCATGATCAAGGCGTTTGAAATGGTCGGACTGGGAGAGGACGATGTCAAGGCCAAGTTCCCGGCCATGTACAATGCCTTCTGCTACGGGGCTCCGCCACATGCCGGCATCGCGCCGGGAGTGGACCGGATGGTCATGCTTCTGGCAGGTGAGGATTCCATCCGTGAGGTGATTCCGTTCCCGATGAACAAAAACGCGCAGGACCTGATGATGGGAGCGCCGGGAACCGTGGAACAGAAGCAGCTGGATGAGCTCCATATCGCCATCGTTCAGGATGGAAAGGACGCCTGATTCCGGGCGATTGTAAAAACAATCATTATCTGATATAATCAGCAGGATAGATCTCCAGACAGGAGGAGGAATTACAGATGGCTGCGAGAAAGGATCCGATCAGCGAGCTGCCCCTGACCGCGGATCAGGACACGACGCAAACAGCGACGATTACATATGCCAGTGACGTGGTGGCGATCATTGCCGGACTGGCGACCGTTGAGGTGGAAGGAATTGCCGGCATGTGCAGCGTCAGCGGAAGCGTGCTGAGCAAGAACCGGAATGTGACCAAGGGCGTTCGCGTGGAAATGGGGACGGAGGAGGTCGCTGTGGATCTGTATGTGGCGGTGGACTACGGGACGCCGATCCACCGGGCGGCGATGGACGCGCAGGAATCCGTTCGCAAGGCGATCGAAAGCATGACCGGGCTGCATGTGGTCCGTGTGGACGTACATGTTCAGAGCATGAGCTTTGAGAAGGAAAACAAGGCGCTTGCCGCCGGCGCGGAGAGTGCTGCGCTGGAAGCCGGCCGGCCGGAGCTGGAACAGGACGACGCCGGAAGGAAGGCCTCTGCAAGGAAAGAAACGCCTACGACTTCCGCGGCCGGAATGACGACTGCCGAAAAGGAAGCGGAAGGGGACATGGAAAGCGGAACGATCCCGGAGAATGAGGGAGAAGAGGACGGCCGGAAGGCCGGAGGCAGGGATCGCGGCGGCAGAATCAGGGCCAAGAAAGACATGAAGCCTGAAGCGGATGACGGTCCGCAGGAAGGCGTGCAGAGCGCTGACTCCGTGACTGAATAAACCGGGTTCATATGACAGGGGAAAGCTTTCCTCTGTCTTTCTGAGTTTATTGCAGTGACTGGATGCGAACGGAGGGAAAGGTGTGAAAATCAGGGTTTTGGACCGGATTCTGGTGGCTGTGGCGGGTATGATCCTGCTGGCGGTCTGTTCGGGTCTGGTTGCACAGGCATTTTTCGGCGTTGATCTGTTGGGTCGCGTTTCGAATCTGCTTGAAAGAGAATCCATGCCGATTCGGATCGCTGCCGGAGCTGCGGCGGCGTTTCTGCTGATTCTGGGTGTCTACTGCGTCTTGGTGCTCTTCCGGCATCGGAAACGGAAGGACGGCTTTGTACTTCAGAAAATGGAAAACGGCGATCTGGCCATCAGCCTGAAAACGCTGGAAACCATGGTTGATAAATGCGTTCGTCAGCATTCGGAAATTCAGACGGAGAGCATTCAGCTGGACAATCAGCGGGATGGGCTCCTGGTTCGGATCCGGGGGACCGTTGCCGGCGGAATCAGCATTCCGCTGACGGTGGATACGCTTCAGAAACAGGTCAAACAGTATGTGACCGCCTGCAGCGGCGTTGATGTGAAGGGCATCCGGGTCCAGATTGAGTCCTCCGGAGAAGATGCGCCGGATGCTCCGTTTGCGATTGCTCCGCCGGAACTGAAACCGCTGCTGAACAGCACCGCTGAAACCGAAGCGGATCCCAGCCCGGCGGAAACGGTGAGCGCGCCGGTTTCGCCTCCCGTCCCGGAGACGGAAGACCCCGCAGCGGAAGCAGTGCCCGAAACGCCGGATATGATGGCGGCGGAGGCTGCCATGGCTGCAGCGGAGACGCTCAGAAAGGAGTATGGGGAAACGGACGATGATGACCGGCCGATTCACCAGCGCCTTTTCAGCTCTCGGGAAGAACCGTGTGTGATGCCGATGCCGCCGCTGACCTCAGAGGAGGCGGACGGGGAAGAAGCCGGAAGAAACGCAACGAATTCTTCAGACGATGTATCTGAACCGGATTCCGGTTCGAAAGATGATGAGGAGGAACAGAAAAATGAACAATAAGCTGAAAATGGGTACCCCCGGGATGGGCATTCTGTGCGGATGCCTTCTGATGCTTGCAGGTGCGCTGATCATGTGGATCGGTTTCTGGAGAACGCTGGTGCTGATCGTGCTTTTCGGCATCGGGTACTTCCTGGGCGCCGTCAGCAACAAGGGCGAAGTGATCCGGGATACAGCGGACCGGATCGTTCCGAAGAAGGACACGAAGCCGATTGATTTTGTCAGCGAAGTCCGGAAGGATCAGGAGATCAGCGCATCCGGCGCAGCGCAGGATTTTGCCGCGGAACAGCCGGATGAGGCTCCGGAAAACGAGACGGAAGAATGATCCCTGAATAGCGCCTTCGCTGCCGCGCAGGACAACGGGGAAAGAAGAGGAGAAACAGATTTATGTCGCGCAAGACTGCACGGATCGCCGCGATGCAGATGATCTTCGAGAAGGTCTCCGGAGGTCAGGGCGGAGAAGAAACGCTCAAAATGGTATACGATGAGCTGCGGGAGAACGGAATCTCCGGGGAACGTCCTGTCGGGACGGATGAGCCGGACGAAGCGGACCGGGCTTATATTGCTGAAGCGTTTGACGGCGTGACCGATCATCTGGACGAGATTGATGCGCTGATCGGCAAAACGGCGAAGGGGTGGACCCTGGAGCGGATGTCGCTGGTGGATCTGACCATCCTCAGGCTGGCTGTCTGGGAGATTCTGTACGATGACCGCATCCCCGGCAGCGTATCGGTGGCGGAAGCCATGGAGCTGACGGAAACCTACTCCGATCCGGATGACAAAAGCTTTGTCAACGGGATCCTGGGAACGATACTGCGGGAAACAGAGGCGTCAAAATGACCGAAGCGGTTCTCGGCCTGGATACAAGCAACTACAGGACATCCGTTGCACTGGTTACGCTCGGGGGGGAGATTCTGATGAACTTTCGCAGGCTCCTTCCTGTTGGATCCGGGGAAAGAGGCCTGCGGCAGAGCGAAGCCGTTTTTGCCCATCTGAAACAGCTGCATGAAGCAGGCGAGGAGCTCCGGCAGGTACGGAGCTCCCATGATGTATCAGTCAGGGCAGTTGCGGTCAGTGACCGTCCCAGGGACGGGGCGGAGTCCTATATGCCGGTTTTCAGGGCCGGAGAAACCGCGGCCGTTCTTGCGTCTGCTTCCCTGGGCGTTCCGCTGATCCGGACGACGCATCAGCGCGGTCATCTGATGGCTGCGCTGTACGGAACGGTGATGGAAAATGATTCGGATATCCTGGCCATTCATCTGAGCGGCGGGACAACGGAGCTGCTGCACTGGTATGATGACCGCCTGGATCTGATCGGCGGAAGCCTGGACCTGCATGCGGGTCAGGTGGTGGACCGGGTCGGCGTTGCCATGGGGCTCGGTTTTCCGGCAGGGCCCGAGCTGGAAGCGCTTGCAGCGGAAGGAAACAGCGAAGGAAAGCTGGGGGCCAGCATGGAAGATGGTGATCTGCGCTGTCACTTCAGCGGAGCGGAAGCACAGGCGGATCGCTGGATCCGGGCCGGACAGATGCGACGGGAGGACATTGCCCGGGAAGTCTACGACCTGCTGGCAAGGACCGTGATCCGAATGCTGACTGCCGGAGCGGCAAAAACCGGGGCGGAACGCGCTCTGGTCACCGGCGGCGTTGCTGCCAGCCGACTGCTTCGGGACATGCTGGAGACGCGGAGAAAAAAGATGCGCGGGGCACCGGCGCTTGTTTTTGGTAAGCCGGAAATGAGCGGAGACAACGCCGTCGGTGTGGCGCGGATCGGTGTGAAAGCAATCAGAAGCGGAGGAATGTAACGATGCCGGCGAAGATCCTGGACGGGAAGGTGATGAGTGCCGCCATCAGGGAGCAGGTAGCCTGCAGGGTGGCTGCGCTGAAGGATCGCGGCCTGACCCCCGGGCTGGCGGTGATCCTGGTCGGAAACGATCCGGCCAGCGAGATTTATGTGCGCAACAAGCGGAACGGCTGTGAGGAAACCGGCATATACAGCCGGACGATCCGGATGGCGGAAACGATCCGGCAGGAGGAACTGGAAGCACAGATAGAGGAACTGAACCGGGACGATGCGATTCATGGCATCCTTGTCCAGCTCCCGCTGCCTGCCCAGCTGGATGAGCAGGCGGCGCTGGCGAAAATTCTGCCGGAGAAGGATGTCGACGGATTCCATCTGATCAACGCCGGCCTGCTCATGACCGGCGGAAAAGGAGTCACTGCCTGTACCCCCAAAGGCGCACTCCATATGATTCGGAGCACAGGAACCGATCTGAATGGGAAGGAAGCCGTCGTCATCGGGCGCAGCAACATCGTCGGAAAGCCGATGGCGATGCTGCTTCTGCATGAAAACTGCACGGTAACCATCTGCCACAGCCGGACAAAGGATCTGAAAACGCATACGAGGCGGGCGGATATTCTGGTCAGCGCTGTCGGCAGAGCGGGATTTGTGACGGCGGACATGGTGAAGGAAGGCGCGATTGTCATCGATGTGGGGATCAACCGGGTCGACGGCAAGGTATGCGGAGATGTGGACTTCGAAGGCGTGAAGGAAGTGGCCGGATGGATCACCCCGGTGCCGGGCGGCGTCGGAAAGATGACGATTGCCATGCTGCTGGTAAACACGGTTGAGGCAGCGGAAAGGAAGCTGGCGGGTGACTGAGCGGACAGGAATGACCGTTTCCCGGCTGAACCTGCTCGTGGCGGAAGCCATCCGGAAAGAACCGCGGATCCGCGATGTGATGGTAACGGGTGAGGTCAGCGGATTCCGCCATCATCTTGCATCGGGACACTGGTACTTCAGCCTGAAGGATGAGGAAAGCGCCATCAGCTGTGTCATGTTCCGGACGAATACGCTTCGCGCTGCCCTGCGGCCGCGTGACGGGCAAAACGTTACGGTTACCGGATATGTGGACGTTTATCCGAAGAATGGAAGCTATCAGCTCTACGTGACGGGAATGCGGGACGCCGGAAGGGGCGATATGTACGTCCGCCTGGAGGAACTGAAACGGAAGCTGCTGGCGGAAGGTCTGTTCGATCCCTCCCGGAAGCGGACGCTGCCGATGCTGCCCCGCAAGGTGGCAGTGGTCACGTCGCCAAGCGGCGCGGCGCTGCACGATATTCTGAATGTATCGGGTATGCGCTGTCCCTCTGTGCCGATCGTCCTGATTCCCGTAACCGTCCAGGGGGACACGGCGGCGGCGGAAATTGCCGCGGGGATCCGAACGGCAAACGGGATGACCGATGTGGATGTGATCATCGTCGGCCGGGGCGGAGGCTCTGCGGAGGATCTCTGGTGCTTCAATGACGAACGGGTTGCGCGGGCAGTCGCAGAAAGCCGGATTCCGGTGGTTTCCGGAGTGGGACACGAAATTGACACGACGCTGTGCGATCTGGCTGCGGATGTGAGAGCATCCACGCCGAGCAATGCGGCAGAGATCGTCTTTCCGGCACGGAAGGAGCTGACGGACCGGACGGCACTGATGCGCCAGGGATTATACCGGGCGCAGCGGGATGTGCTTGAACGGATGGCTCAGAAAATCCGGGACTGTTCCGCCGCGCTCAGCCTGGTTTCCCCGGAGCGGAGAATCGCACAACTGATCGCGGGATGTCAGCTGATGCGGGAGAGAATGAACCATGCGATCCGTCTCCGGATGGAAGGCGGGGAAGGCGCTGTTCGGGAATCCCGGACGCATCTGGACTATGCGATGGATCGGAGAATGGAAGCGGCGAGGAGCGGGATGGAGCGGCTCCGGGTCAGACTGGAGACGCTCAATCCGATGAGCGTGCTGGACCGGGGGTACGCAGTGGTGTATGGACCGGAGCATCTGGTCACCCGGGCAGAGGAGGCCCGACGGAGCAGTGCGCTGACCGTTCGGTTTGCCGACGGTCGCGTGGACGTCACGGTAAAACCGTAGAATCGATTCCCGGGAATCCGAGGCGGAGCCCGGAGTTTGCAGAAACGGAGAAAGCGTCTGGAAGATGGACAATCAGGAAGAAATGCGGTTTGAAGACCGGCTGGAAGCGGTGCAGAACATGATCGGAAGGATCGAAGGCGGCCAGCTGTCGCTGGAGGATTCCGTGAAACAGTATGAGGAAGGAATGAAGATTCTGGCAGAGCTGGATCGGAAGCTGGGAGAGATGAACAGGCGCCTGACGGTTCTGCGGGACGGGAAGGAAACCGAACTGGAAGCCTGAACAATACAAGCAGAGGTCGGATCAACGGGATGAGAACTTACGAGGAATACCGGGCGATGGTGGAAAAAGAGCTGATTCCGGTGCTTTCCACCTGCGGAAGGATCCCGGACAGGCTGCGGGAAGCCATGGAATACAGCCTGAAGGCCGGCGGGAAAAGACTGCGGCCGGTGCTGCTGCTGGCTGCCTGCGAGGCTGCCGGGGGACGGGCGGAAGAGGCGATGCCCTTTGCCTGCGCACTGGAAATGATCCATACCTACAGCCTGATCCATGATGATCTTCCTGCCATGGACAATGACGATCTTCGCCGGGGCAAGCCCACCAGCCACAAGGTGTTCGGCGAGGCAATGGCCATTCTGGCGGGGGACGGGCTGCTGAATGCGGCGACAGAGGTGATGGCCTCCGCTGCCCTGAAAATGGGAGACATGCGGGGGATCCGTGCGCTGGAGACCGTGATGCGCCATGCCGGAGTGACGGGGATGATTGCCGGTCAGACCATGGACGTAACCATGGAGGGCGAAACGCCCCGGGAGGATCTGGTCTCCTATATTCATGCTCACAAGACCGCGGATCTTCTGGAAGCGCCGATGGAAGCCGGGCTGATCCTGGGCGGTGCCGGGAAAGACGCCGTGGACGCAGGAAGACGGTACGGATATCATCTCGGACTGGCTTTCCAGATGACCGATGATCTGCTGGACGTCACCGGCAGCGCGGAAATGATGGGGAAAAACCCGGGAATGGATCAGAACAAGATGACCTGGGTCGCGCTGAAGGGGACGGATGCAACGGAACGGGACGCCATTGAACAGGTAAAATGTGCAAAACAGGCACTGACAGAGCTGCCGTGGAACATAGGTTTTTTCTCCGATCTGGCGGACAGCATCGTGGATCGGAAGCAATAAAGGGACGGGGGAATGAGCAATATGGCAATGGATCATTTTATGGAAGAGGTTGTCGTCAAGCATCGGAACGGACTGAACCGGGCGCTGTATTATCTGAGTTGG
>OCVV011278631.1_pt1 | contig 72846 bp, 67 predicted proteins | sample 1539721 | NCBI WGS metagenome assembly OCVV01 (sample SAMN02144230, study PRJEB22623) | gut metagenome | biome: sheep rumen | host: Ovis aries | place: New Zealand
GTTTGTAATACATCCATTTTCCTTATCCCCTCTTTTTGCTGTTAAAACAAAAAGACCATAAGATAATTTGTACATCGCCTTGTTGTCCATATGTGTCCCTCCTTGTATGATTTTAATATCTATTATTTTACTCTCCTGGGTCAGGTTATACAATCAAACATTTTACTTTCTGACAGTATTCTTCAGCTATATTGTCCGTGACATTCGTTTGCATATATATGGGTTAATCAAGGCACATTTCAGCATTTTTTCAAAACATATTTTAATCTATCAAAATGCTCTTATAATACTTGATCCTGTCTTCCCACCTGAATCTGTCTATATTCTCATAGCCAAGCTTAATATACTTGTCCTTAACTTCCTTATCTTCCATCTGGATGAGTGCCTTGGCAACAGCGTTATAATCATCCGGATCTACCAGTATACCAGCATCTCCCACAACCTCAGGTAGAGAAGTTCTGTTAGAACATACTACCGGCACCCCAAGCTGCATTGCTTCCAGCGGCGGAAACCCAAAACCTTCATTAAGCGACATAAAGAGAAACGCCTCGCTGCCTTTAATTACAGCATACATATCCTCATCTCGCTGGATATACTTATAGCCCACAATCAGGGTTCTCTCCTCAGGGGTAAATGCTATATGCTCTTCCTGAATCATGCGGTCCACACCGTCATTGTCCAGACCTATGATGTGAAGACCTAAGATAGAACTATCCTGCCCTGACGTATGCATATCCAAATATGCCTTATACGCTTTTAATACTCCAAGGACATTCTTATGAGGGAGCTTGGATGCTATGGCAGAGATGTAAGGTCTATAAACCTCACCCTTGCCATCTGGATAGTAGCCCTCTTTAATTCCAGATACGTCCATCTTATTTAGCCCAGAAAGGATAGGTATAACTTTGTTAGTATCTTTAAGGCCGGCAATTTTTACTATATCTTTACCAGCATATTCTGATACTGTAATAACCCTATAGGCATTTCTAGCCGATGCCTTAAGGCGCCACATAATATAATAGTTAGTCTTTCCCAGTACTTCCGGAAAATGCTTATGATAATAAAAAGGAATCATGTCATGAATAATGACATAATTTTTGGAAACACTCCTAAGCGGAAGGTATCCACGAGGAAAGAGCACTTTGTCAGGATTAATTCTCTTAATTGCTTTATTAACCAAAACAAGCTCCCACATAGCACAGACAACTTGTGAGAGTGGATTGTACTTAACTTCAATAAATTTTATGCCTTTAATGTCAAAATCTTCACGATTATATTTGTTACCAAGAACAACTATACGAATAGATGAATCATGCCCAGAGAGATTATCCACCAGGTTCTTTGCAAGATTGTAGATTCCTATGCTTTTTCCAGTTCCTTTGACAAGTTTGAAACAGTCTATAAGTAATATCAAGAATATGCTCCTTTATGTTTATTTTCCATTAATTAAAGCATCTCGCCTGCTTCTGTATTCAATAATAGGAAAGTCTGCTGCCACCAGATTCTCAGTCATACGAAGTTCTGATTTAACTGGCTGCTGAGTTTCAACCACACGTTTATCCTGACGCTCAATAATTTTGTTTGCGTATTTTCCAAGCCATGCTATAAAGGCATCTAGAGGCTTGCATCCAGTAATGCGGTTATAAAATCTTACAGCAAGTATGCTTGTTTCTTCATCAACAGGAACAAAAAATGCGAATATCTTAATCTTCTCATTAACAGTATTGAGCCAGATATTTGGGAAATGAAACATAAGATTAGTAGTCTTAATGACGCATGCATCGGCATCTTTAGGAAGCTGTCCTGTATCAACCTCATTATTGGCACTTGTCTGAAAGGTATTATCATCAATCCACACAACTTTAGGCCCATGGCAAAGAGTCTTCCCTCCTCTGCCAATAGTATTATGATGAACAAATGCCAGATGAGATACATCCAACTGATTTTCAATAACTCTCGAGTAATGGACTTTCCAGGTGTCCTCAAGATGACTGTATGAAAAATGCTTATCAAGCAAAACATCAAACATATAGGGTTCAGATGAAGGCTTATCGTTCCCATACCACATAAAGATGATACTTCCTATCTCCCTTACAGGTATCGACTTTAAATTAAAACGAGAGAAATCATCCGGAGACTTTTGGCCGGATGCAGGAACTAAAACACATTTACCTTCTCTATCAAACTCAATACCATGAAAAGGACATCTGATACAATCACCTTTCATAACACCGACACTAAGCTTTGCCCCACGGTGAGAACACTTATCTACAAAGCAGCTAACAGTTCCATCTGAATATCTGATCATTATCAAATCCATGGCAATTCGTCTCAAAGCAAGCGGTTTATTCTTTTTTAGCTTCTTGGAATCAAGTACTGCGTACCATTGATTTTTGATCATATACGACCCCCTATTATATTATTTATTTACTTTAGAAATAGTCCATATTTCTTTCTTAAAGAATTTATATCTTCTAAATTATCATCAATAATTTTATCATGAATCAATCTTCCAACAACAATTCCTGGATCCCTATTAATATCCGCTGCAAACTCTTTTATTGATCTCTTTGAGTAATCTTTTTTATAGATAAATTTCTCATATTTTTCGTCTGGTATTAATTTCTCTCTTGCATATTTATCAGCAATCCTTTCCTTATCACCCCTATCCGATTTTAGAGAAATTCCAAAATCACCTTCCATAATATGCCCTATCTCATGAAACATAGTAAACCAAATAGAGTCTCCATATGATTCTCTATTGTTAATCATAAGCATAATTGTATCACCAATCTTTTTTGTAGCACCGTTAATCTTTGAGTTAGAAATATTTGGAACAGCTACAAGCTTTACTCCTGCATCAGAAAATGCCTTTTTTGCATTCTTATAAAATGACGTATGATTACATGTATTTTTTAATACTTCATCAACAGAAGCCTCGAATTTATGTTTATTAAACTTATTGCTATCCTCGGATAATGCCTGATTTGTAGCAATCTGTACCATGGCGTTAGCTTTAATTACATCTTCATCAGAAATACCACTTGATTCACTTCTAAAACTAACAGCAAGATTCTTTTTTGCTAGAACAGATAATGATGAGATGTTTAAAAACTTTCTTAATAAACTTATTTTATTCTCTGCTGTCCCATCAAATTTAGGGAGATCATAATATTTACAAAAATAATTGTAATTAAGTATCTCAAGAATCTTCTTTTCTTCTGCTAATGATTTTTCTGAATTTAATTCCGCAAGACTTATATCAAAAATATTTTGCAAATTTAACCAGTAAATTATGCTAGTGCCTAACATACGAGACAACTTAGTAGCAATATCAATGGAAATGCTCTGTTCTCCTCTAATAATTAGGCTTATATTCTTCGCTGTTGTATCTAAACGTTTCGCAAAATCTTCCTGTGTAAGCCCATAATCTTCAATTATTTCTTTAATGTAATACCCTGGATGAAAAACTATTTTATTCTTATATTCAATATAATTACTCATAATGCCGACTAACCTCATATATTTCAACGCATCTAACTGAATCTGCTATTTCATCAATATTCTCATTTTCGTATGGATTACCAGCTTCTTTCATAGGCCTCAAGATTATCCTCCAAGGATCCTTATGAGTTTTCACATCGATGGCATAATATCCTTTTAATTTACTCTTTCCTATATCTTCTAACTTATGGAAATTCAGATTTCTCAACACGATAATATCTTTAATATTATCCGCTGCCTCAAGAGACTGCATCCTCGCCATAAGTTTGTGAACTAGTGCAATGTCTCCTCCAAACAATTTCTTTGCAGCTTTTATATCCGTACATTGTAATTTAACTTCTTCCGATGAAAAGCCAATTTTCAACGCTTTTTCTCCTTGATTACCTGTTAGGTAATTTTATACTATCATCTTTATTTAGTATATTCAATACTTTGAAAAAATATTTACCACTCTCCTAACTTGCTGCCATCTGCAAAAGTCATTTCCAATAGCTCTGTAGATATTTCCTTGCTTATTACTCGCATCAGGTTATCACTATCATCTTCTTTTGATAGGAGGTTAACACTTCCATACCATACAATTTCGTAGTCTATAACAGCAAAACATTCACAGGAATCCGATACAAGCCTTATATCAAAGCCTGCTTTTCGAAGCCTCTCTAATAATTCCAATCGAACGGCATCTTTCCCATATTTATAAGAATCCGGATGCCAAGTTATAATAGTTACTTTTACACCATTCTCTTGATTCTTTGTGAGATTAGAAATAAGCTTGTTAACCTTTTGGTTATTCAAACTAGGACTTGATATAATCACACTTGACTGAGCCTCAGCTAAATCCTGCCAAAACACTTCAGAATAAGTGTCAATATCATAGATAGCATTGGCCGTCTGTTTATCACCATTAATATTTACACATAGCTCGTAGCCTATCTTCTTATAGGCTTTAAGCCTTGAAGCATACATCTTATCAAATTTAGGAATATGGCTGTCAACATAATCGTATACGATTACATTCTCTTTCCCTTTATAATCTCTGTTAAGACGTCCTACATACTGTTCTACTACATTTTCTCCAGATATAGGAGTAGCCATAAATAGGGTATCCAACCTAGGATAATCAAACCCTTCTCCAAGAAGAGAACCAGTTCCAATAAGAATAAGACTTTCTGATTCTTTTACTTTATTTAATTCTTCTACCTGTTTTCTTCTCGCCTTTGTACCATCAGAGCCGGTTAATAATATAAGTCTGTCAGAATGTCCCTCAAGCATTTCAGCCAGTCTTTTAGCATGGTCCACGTATCTAGTAAGAACCACAGGTGTGCGTTTTGCTTCAAGACAAGCTATAACATCATTAATAATCTGTTTATCTCTAACTTCGTTATTTCTAATTAACTCTAGTGCATCGTTTCCATAAAGCATCTTTGATAATCTATGGGGTTTTACAGTTCTAGTAAATCTAGGATAAACAAGATGATCTATATTTTGTTCCTTGGCTCGATCCTTTGCAGTAAACTTATATCTTATAGGACCAAGAAGGAATTCATTTATTTTTTCTTTTCCATCCCCTCTTTTTGGAGTAGCCGTGACACCATATGTATATTTAGCCTTTATTTCTTGGAGAACTTCGATAGCAGTGTCTGCAGCTGCATGATGGCATTCATCATAATATACAGCGCCATATTCCTTAAGCATAGGATGAAAACCATCCTTTTTCTTAAGAGAGCGTATCATAGCAACATCAATAATGCCTGTTAAAGTATCTTTATTAGCATGAAGCTGGCCAATCAAAGATTTTCTTTTCTTAACTCTACCTGTTTTAGTGTTATATTCTGGCAGTTCTTCATCAATTTCAAGAAATTCTTCTAATCTCTCAATCCATTGATTCATTAGGTCTGTTTTATCAACAAGAATCAATGTATTTACACCTCTTCTTGCAATCATGTCACAACAGGCAACTGTTTTTCCAAATGCTGTTGCAGCATGCAATATGCCATTATCATGCTCTAACATAGCATCAACAGCAGCTAGTTGAGATTCATGAAGTTTGCCCTTAAATGTAACATTAATCTTTCTTCCAGCATTTCTCTTGTCTTCAATGTTGTATTTTATAGCAGCTTTATCAAACTGCTTTTTGATTTCATCAAGTAAGCCTCGAGGTAAGACAATGTATTTCCCTTCATCAAATCCAAGATATATAAAGCGTGATTCATCATAATTAGGAATATCCATTGCCTGATTTTGAAAATATTGCTTGTTAGAAAATGTTGCCAGACGCCTGATTTGTCTCTTTAGCTTATTGGACATATCAGATGAATCAATATATATTTTGTCTGAGATAACAATCTGAACTGGATTATTTATTCCTGAAGAATCTAGACATACATTCTTATCCCAAGGAGAATCGTCCTCGTCTTTTTCATTTCCAACACTATACCAAGTCGAAATATAATCTTCAATTTCCTGTCTTGTGAGCCTTCTAGTACCAGCAAGATGTCTCAGCTGGTCAGGGTATGCATTCCAATTCTCATCAACAAATGCACTATTTCCTGACTTTAAAGCTAGCCCTTGCAACGGAAGTGCTATTACATTCCCTAAACCACCTTCAGGTAATTTATCCTGAGTAGGAATCATTCTGTCATAATATCTAAAAGATTTTAAATTGACTGATTCGGCTCCTTTTTCTAATAAGGCAAATCCGAATCTTCTGGCAAGTCTTGCAGGAACCATCTCTTTAAAAAATATCCATAGATGTGCACCTATTCCAGATCTAGACCTTTCTACTACAGCATCTATGCCTAGATTTCTGCAAATCTGCCGAAGAGCATCTACCTCTTCTTTCCAGCCATTATCTATGTTTGCGTAATCAGTTAGTTCAGCTCCTTTTTGATGATTGTCAAAATCAAATACTAAAAGCTGGCAAAGGTTATTCTCAAGCATGGGATATATTGCAACAACATCGTTTCCATTAGGGTCTTCTCCCATGAGATGTTCTTTAATTATAGCTAAACTAAGAGGCTTATATGACTGTAATTCACAGTCTTTGCATCGCACATTGTCTTTATTTCTTTTATGGCAGCCCTGCTTCCAAAAATTAAAACACTGAGTATAATATCCTGTTCTTCCAGTTTTAGAATTTGAATACCTTAAGTCATATACCTCTTTTCTTCCCCTACAAAACATCATGAAGAAATCATTGGCAACTTTGTCAGTGATATTAATTGGATTAATACGTGCACCTTGATTAAGGTCATATGGCTCTGGTTTATGATTGTTATCATTCTCAATAATATCAGCAAAAGAAATACCGGCTTCTGTAAGGCGCTGCCTCAGGAGCCGGTTCTGGTTTTCTAATTGGGTTATTTTATTCTTTAATTCAGTAATTATTACATGATTCATATTCATTCTGTTATACCCGCTAATGCCCTTTTTTCAAAATCTTCTGAATCTTCATAACAACCTAATTCAATCTGAGCAAGAGACTTGTCTATCCTCTCAAATAGTTGTGAATAATCAGTTCTACCCATTTCTTTTACTGTATTAGACATATTATTACTCTCGTTCATTTCTATTACATCGTCCTATCTTCCTTCTTTGACATATTAAGGAACCATTAAAGTATAATCAGAAGTTATCGTTTGTGATAAATCAATTATATGTTACTTTATCGTTTGTGGCAAACGATAAATTCTATTTCTATTTGCCCCTTCTGCCACAATCATATTACGCTTGGCCATCGACGCAAAAATAACCCTAGTCCAATCAGGCCCAAGGCCACTAAACGCTGCAATATCAGCTGTTTTAGCCTTATTCACCTCACTTAAATATTTCAGTATTTCATACTTTTTTGTCTTTTTTGTATATTTTTATCGTTTGTTTTTATCGTTTGTCGTTTGACTTTATCGTTTGTTTTTCATCTTGAGGAAGAGCACGATACATATTGAATCACTTTTACGACAGTCCATGATAAGTCTGTACCACTCATCATCGGATCTGCGAGATGCATAAGGTTTAAGATTCGCCATTATCGTGTCTCCAATCGTAGTAAAATGTGATGATATACGAAATCATCGATTACAAATCGTAGTAAAAGTTACGATATACGAATCTTATATTAAATTTGTTAAGGGGCTAAGTCAGCCCACCATAATATTTAGCGCTTACCAAATAACAATTTATAATTTAGTCTAAGAAAAGCAATTGTGCATACAACGAAAAACGGAGCTAACATCACATTACGCGTAATGCCGCTCCGCAAAAGTTATACTTTTTCTTTGTGCTTATATTTTACTCACGACTGTACCAACTGTCAACTACCAATTTCAAAAAATCAAACGTTCCTTTGATCATGGAGTTATTCTTATAATAGTCTATATTTTTAAACGCTCTTTTTATTACATCTTGGAGTCCCTTAGCCTCATTTTTGTGAACTCCATCACTTGAAACTATATTTTTATGCACATATAAAAGAGTAACAATCTGTTGTATTCGTACGTTACTCATACGATTCTTTCTAAAATTCTTATTCATACCCTTAATATTCATTAATGCTTTGGTAACTTCAGCGTTAGTACCATGACTCGCTGTTCTAGCTTTTAAATCATTAAGAATACAATTACTATGGGCAGATGCATTTCTTATTTCCTTACAAGTCAAAAGTCTATAAAAATTGTTTTTCATACTCATATCAGAAAACCGATTAGCACAAAAGTCGTAGAAAGAAACAAGTCGCCCAAACGATATTACTTCAATAAAAACCCATATTGGATAACTTCCATCATATTTATCAATTAAATCTCCACAATATACACTTCTCCTATTACGATTTATTTCCCCATCATATACCAACTTCTGTTGGACATCCAAAGAATCAATATAATCCCGAACAATCTGGTAGCCATCTTCTCCATATTCTTCAACCTTTTTCAGAAGTTTTAATTTAGTATGATGCTCAATATCTAGCGCCATAGGAACAATCATGTATCGCAACTGCATATCTATAATAGAAATATCAACCAAATAGGCAAAATCAAGTTCTATATACTTGCCCTTGTTTTCCCCATCTGGATGCTTAGCATAGTTCTTCCTATAGGATGTAAGTTTAAAATAGTTATTATGCGTACGCAAATATTCTTTTGCACTTTCTTCATCCATAATTTCAAATCTGACACCCTTATCCTTCAAATGAGAAATCTGTTCATCTATCATCAGAATTGGTTTAAACTTGTTCATAATCTATTATTCCTTAACAATACTGATTTTTTCATAAAGCATAGTACATCTACTCTCAATTATAATAAATTTCCTTTGTTATCATGTTATAGCCAAGTAATACAAGCAATAAATCTGCTTTTATCATATCATAAATAAAACCCAATCCTATCCCAAGGTCCTTATAACCCTGGCAGGATTGCCTACAATAACAGAGCCTAGTGGAAATGTTCCAGCAACAACAGCACCTGCACCTACAACACATCCATCTCCAAGAACTGTGCCTTTAAGGATAAGAGCGTTACATCCGATAAAACAGTTCTTGCCAATTACAATTTCTTTGGTTCCTATCCATTCTGCTCTAGAATCATCGCCTTCTGGTGCAGTGCCCTGAAGCAGAGCATTTCTCTTCTCGTACTCGATAGGGTGAAAATCATTGTCAAGAATCTTGGTATTACCACCTATGCAGGTATTATCGCCTATGGTTATGCCCCTGCGAGCATATATAGTTGCGCCGCTAATACCTACGTTATCCCCTATTTTGATACGTGCACCTTTACATCTAGTCACGATGATTGTTCTGGAATAAAGACCTACAAGATTAGATAAAAATGAGCTCTTTATCACACAGTTATCACCTATCTCCAGGCTGGCACCCTTACGATTATAGATAAATGGTATTCCTTTAAGCTTTAGGTTTTTGCCATATTTTATTTTTTGAAGTTTATATAATAATTTCAATTTATATTTTTCTACTTTCACAAAACTTATCTTAGGTTGCTAATAATATATATTTTACTTCTCAGAGCGAACTATTACAATTGCCTGCTCAATATATTCAAATAGGTTATAATTTTTCTTAATATTTTCACTATTTGAGTGTATTTTAGCAATGTAAAAAACAAAAAATCACTGTTTTTTCAATTTACAGTGATTTTATACTTATAACACTAAGGAATGAATTTTATAAAACAGAATAATCAACATTCTCTGGGCATTGATATAGAGTAAATGCTACTTTTTCCCCATTAGGCTAATCCAAACTTTCTCGAATCATCTCAAATTGTTTCTTACAAGAATCTAGTTTGCCCCAGTCTACAGAGGATATTATTTCTTTCATAATCTTCAATGATTTGTCTGGATTAAAAATAGACAAAGATACGCCTAAACGTGCTTTAATCTTTTCTCGTCTTTTCGTAAGATATTTCTCTGATTTAAAGTTATTTATAAAGCTGTCAACCTGTTTAACTACCTCAGAAGATTTATCATAAGATTCTGAAAGTGAATTAAGCATAAATGTTTCTAGCGCACCTTGCTCGACTAAAGGAACAAGCATATATCCTACATTTATACTAACCTTCTTAAATGGATCTTCAAAGTTAATTTCTGACCATTCATTTAGCTTAATATTATCTGAATCGCTACATTTTAATCCATCTCTTAAGTATCCCTTTATCTTATCAAATGCTTCTGTTTCAGCTTTAGAATCATCATGGTCTGTAATAATTAAAAGATTTTCTATCTCGTGTTCTTGAATCTCTCTTTGACATATCTTTTTTAATGAATTTTCAAAATCATTTCCACCATTTTCCCAGATACCAACAATCTGGGTGTTATTTTGATACCAATTAATAGATTCTTCAGCAAAAGGATTGTTACTTAAGTTCTGAACATAGATCCAGTTAGTCGTTTGTTCAATATAACTGCCTATTAAGATTTGATCTGTGTTGCCTTCACATAATATCAACAGTTTTATCATTATCTAAGCTCCATACTGAATTTTTTACGCATCTCAAGAGCAGCAGTAGCGTTGAGGTTACGTACTGCAACGTTACCATCTTCAGACTGTCTCATAGTAAATACATTCACCTTTTCTGTAACTTCACTCTTGTCTGAAATCGCCTCAAAATACTTATCAACGAACTCTAAATTGTGAGTTGTAATAAACAACTGAACATTGTTCTTTATAGCGTAATCGCTTATATTCTTACAGAAATCAACCTGAGCATTAGGATGAAGCCCTAAATCTATCTCATCGATACACAGAATAGCATTCTTATATATGGTTAATGCTCCAATAATATAAAACCATCTCTGGACACCATCTCCACAAGAATACATAGGTATTAATGAACCATCTTTCTTAACTACACTAATTGGCTGCTGGGAACCATCAGGATATGGTAATAAATCAAAGCCAACAATTTCAGGAAAAATATTATTAATCTGAGATACTACCTCTTCCATCAATCCTTCACGTTTTAGAGCACCGTATATCTGTGCATTCTCAGCTACAGCAACATGTGAAAGAATATCAATATACTTCGCAACAACCTTAGGTTTTACATTAGAGATTGTAGATAAAGGAGAAGTAATATTAAATCTTACCGTCTCTTTACCTTCACAAGCCACTTCCCACTGTCCTACTGTGATAGGGTTATACATCTGTAGGTTTATTACATTAGGCTGTTCCGAAGATACAACCTCATTGGTTCTGGAAATTATTTTATCCAAAGAATTCTTATAAGAAGGATCATAATCTGTTAATAAGTCTGAAGGATATACAATATGGTCAAATTTAATGTCCTCACCGTTATATGTTCCCTCGAAAGACATAGAAAGTGGAAGACTATGCTTATCATTAAACATAGATAATAATTCTTCCATAATCCAATACCTCGATTGAAGCGAAGAATATCTTGCTCTAGACAAAGGAATATTCATCATAGGTCCAACATTCTGCCCACTTGCCCATGTAAAAATAGATTCCAATACAGTAGTTTTACCTATATTGTTATCTCCTAAGATGAAATTAATATTATTAAATTTTTCGAGTTTAAAATCAGAATATCTTCTAAACCCTTTTATTCTTAATGATTCCAGCATACTTGTTCCTCAAGATATATACTCTTCAACAACCTATTATTTTCAATTACGAATATTTTATCATAATTATTAGCATTCTCTCTTAAAAAATCTTCTATACTAGTGCATATTTCAAATAGTTTAATATTCACCATATTTTAATTATTCCTATTTTTAACCCTTTTTAATTAATCCCCTTCAAACTCCAGCACCAAAAATTTCTAACAAATCCTCTAGGCCTTAATTCCTATCATCAAATTGACCTATAATCTCTTTAATTACACCCTTAATGGCATCCTCTTCCTTTGGTTGTAAATATGCCTTGTTAAGATCAGATTTATTATATTTTAAATAGGTATCTTTTGTTTCATCTGTAAGCAATGCAGTAAAGAATCTTTCCCAGTTGAAATATTTCTTACTTTCTATAAAATCATATGGATGTTGCAGTATATCCTGTACTCTTGAACCATCAACTAATCCAGACTTTAATATAAGCCACTCAAAAGATTCCGGAAGAAAATAAATTAAATTCTTAACCTTTCTAAGGGAAAGCACTCGCTCCATCTCCGGTCCAAAAGCAGCCCCATCAGCGATAACCAATATACTTTCATCTTTACATCCAATAATATGATCATATATGTTGGATTTTCCCTTTGCAGAAATACAACGAATGTTTTCTTTTTTACATAATGCTGAAAAAAACTGATATCCAGAATTAGAATCTTCAACAATCACTGTTTTCGGTTTTGTATATAATAGTTCTTCATTATAGATTGGGTAAAACTCAGTATATATCCTGTTAAATTCCTGATACTTTGTTTTTCTCGTAACGTTCTTCAGACCATATATCTCTTTTATACTGTATGGCAAATTAAAAAGAGTTTCTCTTGTTGCAATAACAAAATAATTGTCTGAAGATTTTACTGCCTTGGCAAATTCTTTACTTGATATGAAGTTAAAACCTTCATCTAAAAAGATAATACTATCATGAATAGCCTTTATTTCATCTTCCCAGCGAAGTCCTGATAGTACGGTGCAGGCCTTATCACATGAAATATTGACTCCACTTGCTGGTCCATCTAGACTATACTGACGAATAAGATTAATCATGGTAGTCTTTCCTGTAGCACTATCTCCACGGATTATGGTGATATTTCTATTAATTTGTAATTTGAATTGTACCAAACTATTCTGAATGATAATCTGATAACTACCCTTCATTCCTGCTCCTAAATATAATAACCTGCTTGCTGAACCAGCTCACTCATAGAATGAACTACAACATCGTTATTCAAAATATGTATATCAAATTTTCTATCACCAAAATCCATAATATGCCTAAGGTTAATTGTCCTATCTTCTTTCTTAGCCATATCAAGAAACCATCTAGCACAATTATCACCACATGTAGTGGCATTGAAAACTATTTCAGGCTTAAAGTATGTTAAAATCAACGTTTTAACTCCTCCTGATAATTGATTTGGAGATATCATACCTAAAGCCTTGCTCTTAATGAGGTAATCCTCAATAACTTCCGACTTATCAACACTTTTAATCATCTTACGAACATAGGCGTCTTCTAGCCACTCTTTTTGAAATACGTTAGAAAAATATGTTGATGTATTGTATATTGCATCTGGCATATTGCCATAAAAAATATTTAGCATATTGTACCTCATAAACTAGTATTAACATTAACTTATCATTTCGAATAAAATAACTTTATCTGCCTTAAATCACAAATAAAATCCTCATACCTATTGTAATCTCTATATATTATGTCTTTTAATAATGGAAATATCATTAAAAATAAAGAAAAAGCTAATAATATATACACAATAAATAATAAACTAATTTCTATCAACTTATTTGGAGAAGTTATCTCCCCTATCTTATTTGCATTATAAGCAACAATAGGTATAATGGCAGAAAAAAGAATAGCAACTGGTTTTTTTATTGGTGATATAAAATCACATTTTATTTGTTCTATTTTTGCTTCATTAATCAATGCATCAATAGAATTGGTATTATTAACATCAATATCATATTGACGTAAAACCTCTAAAACTGCATCCATTCGTTTTTTCGAATATGGTTTATAGTGCTCATTGAGCATAGTATTTAAATTACGTTTTGTAGAATCTATTACAAAGAATACCAAGAATGTTATTACATTGAAAACTAAAAACATTAATGCTAACATTTTTTTGTTTAACCCCACAAAAATAACACTAAGTACAGATAATATAAGAAAAATAAAAACAAACATTTTTCTATAAAGTGGTAATTTTGTAAAAGGAATACTACTTTTAACATTCTTTAAACTCAGCTTATAACTTAAAAACAAATCACAAAATCTCATAGTTATAGGTCTCCTCCATATTTCTCTATATATTATATAGATGCTTTATCTCCCCATCTTCATCAGCCACAATCCATTTCTCATCGTCTGGGTATCCATGCCAAAAGCCCTTTGGGCAGATACGGATACCATCAGAAAGAAGAGCAGGTTTATAAGAAAATGAACTTTTGCTTGTAATTAATATATCTGCTCTGACCATACGGATAAATGAATCCATAGGTGGCATATCTAGACAGTAGTAAACCTGTCCGTATTTTTCGTAAGACTGGTAGTCTTTCTTATCGCCTTGAGAAAAAATAAATAAATTAATCTTCTTATCTTTTAATTTAGAAACAACCTGATTCAGAACCTTTTCATAATACTCATTAGAAAGCCATCTCATTGTTAACTGCTTGTCACCAGAAACCTGGCCGGAATTAATATCACCACGACGAATATGGACGGCAATGTTAATAAAATCAACATCCTCTAGCTTATGATTGTTATCGTTTGCCTGTTCAGAAACACTATCCGCGCCCTTTGAGCTGTTCTTATGTAGCAGAACCTCTGCGTGTTCTCCCAGCAACTTTTCATCATCTTTTCTAGCCTCTGCCTCTTCGAACTTTCGCTTAATATATGGAATAACACCATACTGCTTGGCATAAAATTCATCTATCTGGGTAAGCAATATAACCTTCTGTCCAGACTTTTTATAATAAGCCACTATAGCATCTAACATATCATGTCCCATAATGCTAATAGAAGGCATCTTTTTAACCTTATACCCCTGTCGTTTCAAGTCCTTAACAGTAAGCTCATTCTGTCCAAAGCCAAGAAATCTGTCCCAGTTCTTATCTACAAATGGAACATAAGCATGACCTATGCCGTACTTAAGTGCAAGATGTAAGCCACAGTTGTAGTTGGCAATCTGATGGCCTATACCAGCACCCTGGTTAGGAATCTGAGCTATATAAACATTAGTATCTGTTACAGTGTAGTTTGGATAATATATTGGTTCTTCTGCATCATTATCATCCGAGCAAAAATTATCCGCATCAGCTAAAGAATCCTTATACTTCTTCCCTTGTCTATAGGTCTCATAAAACCTCAAAAACTTAGGCTCAAGGCCTAAGTCCTTAAATATAAACAAACGTGTTCTTCTATATATTTTACTAGCAAGACTTGATTTATTTTTGCTCAAAATATAGTCCTTTTTCTACAGTATGTATCATTATTTGCCAAAAGAAAGATAATAATAAATCATTACCTATGTCTAAGTATCGGAAAACTAAATCCAGTTTCTATCATATCCCAAATTTCTTCTCCCACTTGTCCATTCTGTCTATATCGCAAGTATCCTGGTCTGATATGCCAAATGATCCCTTCATATATGTATGAAAATATTCAAACTCATCTGCAAATACCCATACTGCAAAAGATCCGCCTGTCATTCCGCCGATAAATCCCTGACACCTGCTTAATGTAAGTATAGATGCAAGATAAGATTCATTCATCTCTTTTGCAAATGAAGCATAGTCTTTCCTGTGTCCCAGCTTATCTGTAATTTCCTCATCAAATCGCTTCTGAGGTATGCTTGTAACCATAGAACCAAACTCAGCAGTAATAGCATCAAAAAGTTTCTGATCCTCAGTAGCTAAGAATATCTTATTAAAACCATAGGTATCAATAGCCTTATGAGCATCTTCAATAACTTCGCTAAGTGAAGGCTGAATAGGATGACCTACCGCGGTATTCTTGTTATAATCAGTGCCTCTAAGCATGATGCCCAGCACTTTAGAGCCATCAAATATCTTCTCCTGATATGATGATGCCAGTACCTCCATCTTATCAGTAAGCTTAATATATCTTCTAACTATCTCACGCCAATAGGTCTTAGCATTAGCATTATCAATGTTATAGATACCAATAGCTGGTCCTGTTGGATTCTCGATAACCACTTTATTTGGAAGTTTCTTTACTTCATCAAAAGAAATGCCTGCAGGCTGTTTAAAATATAACTCCCAAGTATTTAACTTTCCTCGCTCAACCTTAGTTTGAAAGATATTGTACTTAGTCTGCATATCAATAACAGGTATCATATCATTACATATTGCATAATGAATACCTGCCATAGCTTTTAGGAAAAGACAAATTAATCCACCTTCATCTGTATAAACTCGTGTTACGCAGTAGATATCCTTCTTGCCCCTGTATTTTTTAACAACACTACGATTATGCATAGCTATAGTGTTGCGTTCTATCTCGCGATAATCGCCACTAAGAAGTGTTCTGGTTTTCCAATAAAAACTTTTTAAACTCATCTATGTTCTTTCTTATCAAATCTAAATAATATAGATAAATTGTAATCTATGCAGGCATCAAATACAAATAGTTATAATCAGGTTCAAAAAATTGTTAATTCTCGCCCTGCATAACTTTAATCAAATCTTCTCTATCTCCTTCATATGTAAATGACACCTCTTCTGCACGAAAGTTCATTGTTCTTACTCTCTTATCCCCATCGTGCCAGTCATATATTGATGTTCCATAATCAGTATAATCTTCACCTATTAAATCAAGAATTGTAGGCATAAAGTCATCTGATGAAACCGGTGCATCTGTTGTAACCATAGCATCATGACTTTCCCCAGCCCTCTTAATCAAGAATACCGGCTGTGGGTCTAGATATTCCGGCGCCCAACCATGATCTGAAGTAATGATAATAGTTGTATTATCATATCTTCCCTGCTCTTTAAGTTCCTGTATATACTTATCTACAATCACATCAAGACCCTGCTTTGTAATCTCCAAATCAGACTCTGATTCTGGTACCTCACTGCCATCTGCATCAAGAGTGTATGGCTCATGAATTCCTTCAATAAAGATAATGTTGACCAGATTATCACAGTCCTGACCTGTTCCGGTTGTTATCTTATCTTCTATAGTTAATCCTCTATCACAAAGATTCCTGTAGAATGCTGCGTTCTGGTAATCACTAACTCCTATCTCATATCCAGCTGTTCCAGAGAATGAAGTAGACATGACTTCAAACTTTGGTTTTACTGCATATGGCAGACACTTGTATAAGGACATCTTCTCAAGAAGTCTTACAGTTAAGCCCTTGTCTATATGAAGGGGAACGCAGGATGCATTGTCCACCTTACCTATAAGGTTATCCATATCACCAAGCATAGCATAGGCTTCTACGCTGTAATAGAAGTTTAGTGCATAACCCTTGTCATGAAGGGTCTGATAAAAACTATTGCAAGTATCTGTATGCCATGCATACTCATTCCAGTCCTTATAGGAAGAGCCATCAGCCTTCTTCATATCAGACACATCCAGGTCCTCATCTACACCAGTAAGAAGATGCCTTACGGCAGGAAATGTGTAGGCATAATGTGAATCCATATTGTTGTAATAGGTGAAGTCTTTGAATTTATCAAGATATTCCGGATGTTCTTCCAAAAGGCTCTCAAAGTGTCCATTGGAATAACGATCAAGAATAAGAATAACAATATTGTCTCCAGAAGCCAGACTATACTGATACTCTCCTGATAACGAAAAATGTGCATCTTCAGGCTTCTTCCAAGGATTGGATAAAAGCATAGATGCAATAGCAGTTAATTCAAGAAATGTAATGGCTAGAGCAATGTATGAATATACTTTGATATAGTTCTTCTTAAGCAATGTAAGTGAAAGAACTATGACTATAGCAAAAACAGCTACCCAGGTAATTGTATTAACAATCATCTTGCCCTGCAGCTTATCCCACTCCATCTTTCCACCATCCTCACGCATAAGAGTGGAGTTTAGAAACATATTTTGGATGTAAAACATAAGTGCAAAAGCAAAGGTTAATACATAAATTGGCTTATATATTTTCTCTGGAAGTATAGAAAAAACAAGGGTACCAACAATAATACCCACTGCAGATATTCCAAGAAGAATAGGTAAGAAATCAGATATGCTAAAAAGAAGCTCGTCCTTGTTGCCAACGTAGATTTCAAGCGGACACATAACCAAATATGTTAAGCATATAAAAAATACAAGCTTACTACTAAAAATACATTTTTCTTTAGTTTTCAAATTGCACTTCAACTGTTTCATTTTTATATCTTAACATTTTATGCGTCAAGTTGATTCGCTTCATATTCAGCATAAATCAAACCTAAAATTTTATTCTTAATAGATTATTTAACACATATGGATTGGGCATATTTACTATCGAATTCAGATTTCTCTACTTCCTTAACATCCTTAAAACAAAATCCATTTAAATGTTCTAACCCAAATAAAGAATATTTTTTCATAGCCAAATTAGATTTGTAGCTTGCTGCTATTTGTCGAGAATTTGGATGTTTAATATCAGAGTTATATACTAAAACGAAAATCATATTATCTCTAGTAAATGTGATATTTTCACCTGTAATATCATTAAAAATTAATACGCTACTCAATGCTTTTTCAATTATTTCTGAGCTTTTAAAGTCTCCATTCTTAAACTCCACCATACATAATAATCCAGTTGGAAGCATATACAAAGCATCCACGGACATAGAATCCCCTTCTAGCATTTTTCTATTTTTTAAATAATTCTTTTTCACTTCATCAAAGTCTATTACTTTTGTCTTACATTGAGATAAATAAACACTTGGGGTTTTACTATCGTCTTCAGAAGTTTCCTTAAGTGATGCATAGACTGATGGATTTAAAAATTCGTCAAATAATTTTAATCTATACATATTATTAATTTAAATTATCCAATGCCTTGCTTGCTGCTAAAAAGGGTCTAGTCATCTTTTCATATATAGCATCAACATTTTCTGTATAATCCTCTAATACTGACTTAGAAACATCTTCATTGTCATTGTGTAACATATAATATTTGCATACAGAAGAGCAATTATGTTTCTTTGAAAACAGTTGAATAAAACTTAAAAACTCAGAATTATGAGTACTTATGATAAAGTTTATTCCTAAGATATTATGAAGAAGAACTATTATCTCTGCATATATCAGCATCCATTCTGGATGTAAATGTGTTTCTGGTTCATCAAGTACCACTATTCCATTTTGCTCAAGAAAGCCTGTCTGTAGAAGCGTTTTCAATATCACAAAGCTCTTTACCCCTGTCGAAAGATTAACTGTAGAAATCCTCTTTTTTAGGGATTTCTCAGAATAGTACAGCTCTTCATCCTCATCTTCTAAAACAGATCCAATACAAATTGAATTTAATTTATTATAAATTTCATCTAGCTTTTTACCAACTATAACATCATCAACAGCTGAAACTTCACCATCATTTTCATACTTCAATTTTTTTATAAGATTTAATCTGTGCGAACAATCATCACCCATATAGTAACGGTCCATATCGTCAACAACATACGGATCATCAACATACACTATATCTTTTGTTAATTTAATCTTCTCATGAAATTTAACCTTATCATTCTCTATATATATTTTTATATATTCATTTTTAATCTGCAATTCAATCGAAGAAGGTATATTTGGATAATTAACATGTCCCACTTGCATGTCAAATTCAGCCTTTATTCTTCTTTTTAGCATAGCATCAGCTATTTCATCATCTGTTGTAGCTAATACCTCTTTTACTCTTTGTATTATTTCTTCAGAAATTTCTTCTGGTTTTCTACTTGTAATATTTGAAATTTCCGTAACTAAATCTTCATCATTATCATATCCTTTATCTATCAATCCACGGATTAGTTCATTCCCATAGAATTGAAAACGCCTTATATTATATCGTCCAAATTGTCTTAATATTCTAGATATAGATCTTTCTCGCTCATAAATAAGTTGTTCATCATAATTTGACAATGTATTGTAAACACAGTACAAAATTTTACCCACTGTACTTTTGCCCGTACCATTTTCACCAGCAAGAACTGTTATTCCGTTAATTTCTATTTCTGTTTCATTATAAATTTTTCCAATATTTTTTATTTTTAATTTCATTTTTTCCTCAAAAATAAACTAAAATTAAAATAATAATTATTATTTCATAATACTAATACAATTAAAGGATTATAATAACATCTTTAATTTCAATAATAATCTTTTCGTCGCTTTTTATAACATATTATTTAAATAACTAATCTTCTTGAAATGACTTTCATTCCTAAATGATTACAACTACCAATGATAACATAATTGTTAACAAAAAAAAATAATAAAAGACTGTTTTCATTAATGATATATATTTATACATTGTAAACTTTATCTCAAAATATATCTACTTACCCTTTTTTGCCCTTTCCCATTCATGCTTTAAGTAGATGCTTGTAACCTCACGCAAAAAATCCAATCTCTCATATAAACTTTGTTTTTTCTTTTCTAGTGAATCCAACACCTTCATAGCTTCTAATAAGTCATTATCAACGTACTTATTATTCTCATCATGCCATCTTTCAGCAGTTTCTATATTAAAGTTCTGCCTTTCATTCGTTGCTTCCTCTATAAATGCAGCCTTACGAATCATATGTTTTTCTCTAGCTTTACTTATTTTAGAATTTAAGTCATCTATATTGTTAAACTCTGTAGCCACCGTATTATATGTATCCATTAATAATAAGGACATCCAACCATTTTTCCCATCATTAACATCTATCCATACACGGTGACCAATTTTCTCAGTTCTAAGTAATATTTCTCTTGCTATTTTAATATCAAATTCCAAGGATTCCATAACAAACTCTGAACCATAATATAACATTAAAAGCTGTGTTTTTTCTTGAGCGAATATGAGTAACTCTTTTATGTTATCTTCTTTTATTGTATGCTCTACAGGAACAATTTCTTTATTCAAAGCCATCATAATTGCAACTTCATTATTACTTGGCTTCATCCTTGTTACATAATCCGAAGGTTTTTCATAAGATAATATTCTGTAGTAAACTCCCAATAATTCAGATGTTAACTTTCTTACTGTTTGAATCCATTCTATTCTAGATTTAGATTTTAAATCCGCCGATAACTTTCTTCTATTCCAATAAATCTGCATGAAAACATTAACAAAAATCGTCACTAAAAGAGTAAGAAAAGAAATTACTATTGTTAATGAATCTTTTGTATTTAAACCGAAAACCATACTGTATCATACCTTAGGTATTATTATTTCCGATACTATCTGACTCTATTATAGCCTTGTTAATAATATTTTTACCTTCTTCTGTCACAAAATAGTATCCATTTTTGTGAGAATCTATCACCATACATGCACTCATAATCCGTAAAACTTCATTAAGGTCAATTATATTTACTCTTCCAACATCACAGTTATTATATGACGCATAATCCCAATAGATATTCTTATTAGGCAACTTATTTATTAACATTCTCGATAATTCATTGCTAAGTGTATCAAAATGAATCTCGCAATACTTTATATCCTTAATAATATTCAACAAATCTAAAGCACAAAAAGTGACATCTATTTTTGCACCTCCTGGAGTTAGAATCTTTGTTTTTCTTTTTTTAAGTATAGCTTTTATTTCTTTTTCATATGGTTTTTCTTTATTTCTGTTTTTCATTAATAGTCCTCCCCAAAAGTTTTACATCCTCATCCCCAGCACATTAAACTTAATATGGTCCTTTATCATCTTTATCTCATCAAGGCGGGATTTTTTGAAGATTTCTTTTCTGTACTTATACGGGATGAATTTCATGAGGTACATATATTTTCTGAGGTTGACTTTTACACGTACTTCATGGACTTCTTTTCCTTTTTCCTGGGTTAGGCCGGTGTTGTGTTCTCTTACACAGTAGATAGGTTTGTCACAGACCGCTATCTTCTTGGCGTGAAGGCCAGTTTTCAAAGAAAACATAACGTCATTAGAATACCTTACAGAATCGAAATGAATGTTGTAGTCTTGGATTAGTTTTCTTCGAATCATCTTTGATACAGGACCATCCCATTGGGTTTTTAACTCCCATACATATACTTCCTTAGGATCCCTAATGAAGTTCTTTATTATCGTTTCATATCCTAAATGTCTGTTTCCAAGGTTATTTGATTCATTTTGAGATGTAAGATTAAAATATACTATGTCAGCATCAGAATCAAAATATTTGCTTACAATCTCATAAAATCCATCTATCATCCAGTCGTCTGCATCTGCAAATAATACCCATTGGCCTTTTGCAAGCTCTAGGCCGAGATTTCTGGCTGTGCCGGCATTTTTCCAGTTGTTTTTATTTTTGCAGAAAGTAATATTTCTATTAGAATATCTTGATTGTATTTCTTTATATTCATCGATTCCCTTATTGGAATGGTCATCAATTACTATTACTTCAATATCATCCCTGTCGGGTATGCTGGTTAGTAATTCTTCTATGAAGCCAGAGGCATTGTAGTAAGGGACAATTATGGATAATTTAACTGAGTTATTATCGATTGTTGTTTTTTGCATAATACGAACCTCGGTTTTATTGATTATCAGTAGGCTTGAAACAACCTGATTTTATGTGTTTATTATAAAACAGTTCCAAATAAAATGTCAGCCTAAGAGTTTAGGCTGACATACATGTAATCAATCTTATAATTAATATTGATTAAAGGTAATCGCATCATATTTATAATATTCGTATTAAATAACTACAAATAATGTCTTTTCCCTTCAAATCTTAATTTACAATCATTTAACAAGTCATCATACTCTTTATCACCATGATTTTTATGAGTCTTTGCATGAGCTAATTCATCTAAAATAATATCTATTATTTTTGTTTTTGGGTTGCTTATTCTTATTAATCTTTTTTATGTTGTCAAATTGTGGTATTGAAGAAATTCTTAATGCATATGTTGAAATAAATATTAAGGGATTATTATTTTTAAATCTTGTTGTTCTGTATCGTTTTTTACGTATTGACTTAATTATTATTTTTTATCTTTGACTCATCTTTTAATAAATCTCTTTCCACGGGAAAATCACCCTCTTCACATATGACTCAAATTATTTCATCATCTTTTTCCCCTAGTATTTTTAATACTTTATCAATATTACACTGAAGAGTTGGTTTATAGATTTCTAAAGAAGCATTTTTCCTTTTGTTGAATATGTTTTTATTTTGCTCATAATTATATTATATTGATATTATAATTGTTTCTATAGTCGTATTTTTAGTTATGTTTGAATTCTCAGTTCCTTAATCAGTCCTGCATGATACATATACCCTGGAGTATCACTATCTTTCTTTAATTCTTCTATTGAATTGACATTATTTGCATCGACCGTACCACAATGAATATGCAATCCTTGATTTTGCCTCTTGCAAACCGAACCTATAAACCTAGTATTATTGGATATTGGTCCATATATATCAAATAATTTGCTATCATCATTAAAAAGGACACAATAAAACATTTTCATTCAATAGTTTCTCTTTCTTACTAAGTATAAAGGTAATATACATACAATTCTTCAGTTACAGCGAAAGAAAATAAAAACACAAATAAACCATTATCTTTCATCTGACGCAACCAGCTCTTAAACAGCCTACTTTTTCTCATTCATCTTCTTATAATCCGCAATTTGCGCAAGACTCTAACAAAAAAATTTTTATCAAGCTTCTCTTTTCTTGCCTTTGGTTTGTCCGCTTTCATAAATTCCATATCCTGTAGATAATACTCTCTTCTAACGGCAGACTTTTCTTTATCATCCAACAAAAGTCTTAACATACTCGAGTAAAATTTATTTCTTGCGTCCTGAGTTATGCATCTTGATATTAATTCAACGAAATGTTTATTTTTAGCCTCAAATGTCTTATGATAAATCTGTTTCTCTTTAGTAACAGTAAGGCTCTTATCGTGCCACATATAATCATAAAGATTTTCATTAATATGCTTTATGTTTCCATTTAAAAACGCTCTAATCCAATACTCATAGTCCTCGGCTAGAAATAGTTCTGTATCATATTCACCGATTTTATCAGCTAGTGATTTCTTATAAAGGAAACATGCACCGATAATATTTTCATAAATAATATCCTCAGGTACCGGTTTATTAACATGCCACATAAGCTCGCCCTTAGTATTTACAACATCAAAATCTGCATATACCATGTCAATATCATTTGAGGATTTCAAGTTATTTACCATCACTTCCAATGCATTGTTATGATAGGTATTGTCATCAGAAGTCCATGTTAAAAACTTACCCGAAGCATGTGCAAAACCTACATTTAGCGAAGCTGGCAGCTTCTTATTATCCTCATTGCTGAAAACTATAATTCGAGAATCTTTTTTTGAATAATTATTTATTATATCCAGCGTATTATCTGTAGAGCAATCATTAACTATAATCAACTCCCAGTTGCCATACGTCTGTGCAAGCACGCTCTCAATACTTTTTGATATATTCTCCCCACCATTATATGTAGGCAAAACTATACTTACTTTCTCTTCCATATAAATTAAATTCTCCATGCTCAATAGTTACAAGAAAAAGTTATCTAATTAATAATCAAGCATGTATCAACTTATTATTGCGTTAACTATTCTCTCACTGGCATGTCCATCGCCATAAGGATTAACAGCTTTAGCCATAGCATCATATATTTCTTTATCATCTAGAAGTTTTTTTGCTTCTGTGTAAATAACATCTTCATCAACACCAACAACTTTAACCGTTCCTGCCTCTACTGCTTCTGGTCTTTCTGTTTCTGTTCGAAGTACAAGAACTGGCTTTCCAAAATGTGGTGCCTCTTCCTGAAGTCCACCAGAATCGGTCATAACCATATAACTTCTTGATAAAAGATTATGCATATCAAGAACATCTATAGGATCTATAAGCTTAACATTATCAACTCCTACTAAAACATCAAATACTACGTCTCTAACTGCAGGATTTAAATGAACTGGATACACAAAAGTTACATCATCATATTCCATCGCAACTTTCTTGATTGCGTTACATATATTCTTAAGAGGTACACCAAGATTTTCCCTTCTGTGAGCTGTTACAGTTACAACTCGATGATTTATAAAATCTAAGTTCCTTAGAACTTCACTACTAAAATTATAATCTTTCTTAACTGTATACTGAAACGCATCTATTACAGTATTACCAGTCACAAAAACATTATCTAAAATTCCCTCTTTAGCAAGGTTATTTTGGTTCAGCTTCGTAGGAGCATAATAGTATGTACTGATTCTATCAGTTAAAAGCCTATTCATTTCTTCTGGGAATGGAGAATAAATGTCTCCCGTGCGAAGTCCGGCCTCAACATGTCCTACTGGTATCTGTTGATAAAATGCTGCTAAAGCAGCTGCATAAGACGTAGTTGTATCGCCATGTACAAGAACAATATCAGGCTTTTCATCCTTTAATACAGGCTCTATTTTTTCCAAAATAGATGTTGTAATAGTAGTAAGAGTCTGTCTTTCCTTCATAATTTCAAGGTTATAGATCTCTTTAACGCCAAATGCCTCCATAACCTGGTAAAGCATCTCTTTATGTTGTCCTGTAAGGCACACTACACATTCTATATCTTTATTCTCTTTTAATTTCAAAACCAGAGGGCACATCTTAATCGCCTCTGGTCTTGTTCCAAAAACTGTTAATACTTTCTTTTTCATTCAATTATTTCTTCGTTACAATCCAAGCTCTGAACAAACCGTCATTTTTGTTTTCATATGAAACAGATTCGATAATTTCCAACTCTCCGCCACATTCTACAGTAAAGTTTTTAATATCTTTATCAGAAATCCACTGCTCCCATTCATAGATTTTTAGTTGTCCCAATTTTTCAATTGGTTTATCTATAATAACAAATTTTCCACCAACCTTTATTATTCTATATAATTCCTTGAAGGCAGCCTTAATATTTATTGCATGCTCGTATGCTTCACACACATATACAAAATCAAAAGAGTTATCCGCATAACTTATGTTAGTCAAACTTCCTATGCGTTTTTCCTTAACACAGTCTACATCTGACATTACTTTTTCTGATAAATCGGTTGCATAATAATCATTATTGGGACATTCCTTGGTAAGCTTTTTTAGGTATCGTCCTTTGCCACATCCAACATCACATATTGTCAAATATCCATTCTGACTTTCAGCATCTTTAACTAAATTTTTAATTAGAACATATCTACCATCATTATCATCAATGTTTTCCATAAATCCTGGCGCCTGCTTTTCAAATTCAAGTTTTTCTTTAAGTGCTAATGCGTCTAGAAAATATTTAATCGCCCAACTTATCTCTGCATCAGGAAAATAATATGGTTTCTTTCTTCCGAAATAAAACCTAGAAAAAAATCCCGGTGCAGGATAGCTTCCGTACCATCCACCAGATTCATTCTGAAGCGATAATGCATAATAGAATAAACTATTACCTTTTTCCAGTTCACCAAGTTTGTACCATACTATAGCAAGCTGAAACATACCCGTTGAACATACCCATGGAACATCGTTTAGACCTGGTATTCCTTGTTTACTGTTTCTGTATTTTTCAAGTTTTTCCATAGATTCTCGACAAAGTTCCACTTCATCAAGATCAAATAAACCTTCCATTACATAAGCATAAAAATGAGAAAGAAGGCTAAAATTCTTTATTTTATCCATCTTTTCTTTTTTATAGTAATTTAGAATTTTATCTACAGCATTTATATATTCTGGCTTGTTAAATATAGTCCCAGCTTCCTTAATTGGAGACAAGCAGTAAATATGAATTAGTTCAGAACAAAAATCCTCACTATTACCCCATGCATCTTTGCTCGGAGTAGTAAGTCTGCCGTCATAATGCATATTTGATAGAATCCATTCACAACCTTTTACAATATGTTCATCAACCTCAGGCAGGATGTCCCTAATAGCTACAAGTCCCTTTAAAATTTGTGCTGAGTCAAAGACATATGGCTCCTTATCAGTGGAATCATACCAAGAACCATCTTTTTTTTGAATAGAGCAAAGATATTTTGCATATGCACAAGCGCGCTCTCTTTCTCCCCAAGTTAAAAGAGTAGGAATATAGTATCCGGTAACTTCTGGATAAATTCTCTGTTCTTTAGAAGTAACTGTTATTCCATTTCCCCCAATGGTATTGTTTTCAATCCATTCAAGCGCCTTTTTAAATTGTTCTACTCTATTTACCATTTACATCTATAACTCCTTCATTTTATAAATTTTATTCATTATATAACTATTTATCCATTGCTTTTTTTAGCTATAATATTAGTGATATTAATATTCTCTGTTCTATTTAGGTTCTCGCACCATTATCAACAGCCTATCTATTAATCCCGGATTTAGAATATGCTTTGCAATAGTGATAATCTTTTTCTCAAGTTTGTCATTAATTGTATCTTTTGACAAAAGAATTAATGGTCTTTGGTAATCGTGGCTATTTCCAAGGACTATCTGTCCTTTAAAATCTAGCGACTCCTTAATCCTTTGTACTTCTTCCTCCCAAGTTCGCCCATCATAACATTCTTCTTGTACAGGCATTTCTAATAATATGTACTTAATGTCAGTTTTTTTCATTTGCTCAACAAATGACAACTTATCTTGAATATGATGCCAAACCGAACAAATAGTCATAAAACAATGATTATTAATACTCAACTCCGCAATATCATCTTGGCCACATAAAAAATCGTAATACTCAATATTCTCACAGTCCTCAATAATAGCCAATGCATCTGCAAGAATATTGAACTTATGAAATCCCTCGAGACCAATACATCTCACTTTACCTTCTGAGTATTTTGAAATTTCTCTACAAAAGAGTCCATTATTGCTGCCAACATCAACCAAAGTATATTCATCAATTATCCCTAACTGCTTCATGACAGACCAGATTAACTTAGGACGATTATCTCTCTGCTCACGTTGTCCTTTTACAGTTATCCATTTGTTCTGAATTGATTGGTATGTTAAATCAGAATGACCATGATCAATCGCAATGCAAATTCCATTCGAAGAATCATAATTGCATTCTTGTATATATCCACTTACTTTAGGGATAAGAAATCTCCGGAAAACCTGTCGCATTCTTAATAAGGAGTTGAATTTCACAGTATATTCTTGCTCATTTGCCAAAGGAAATTCTCCCAATGTAGAATTGCTATTGGTTCCTGTATAATCCAACGATTTGCTGAAACTACAATTTTGTTTTAATACTCGTGCTTCTTCAAAATCAATGAGTACAACTTTATTATCATCTATGCGAATGTTGAATTCATGTATATCCGAATGAACAATGTCATTTTCAAATAGCAATCGTACATTTTTTAGGAGATCTTTCCATATAGCAAGACTTTCTTCAAGTGATGCACTTTTTAAAGTCTCCTCAAGTGATTTCGGAACAAATTCCGTTGCAAGAAATTGAAATCCTCTTTCCTCATCAAAGAAGATGATTTTGGGAGTTCTCACGCCCGCTTCGCAGGCTGTTTCTATCATTTTCTTTTCATGCAAAATACATGATTCCTCAATGAAGTCTTTTTCTTCTTCTAATTTGGACTCCACAGTAACATCCTTATGTTTAGTTTTAAGAAAAAACTTTCCCTGCTCTGTCTCAACTATATAAGGAGTACCACCACCTCCAGTCCATACACGTTGTTGTTCAATTACTTTATACTTTCCTTTTACGTTTCGTCCTATAATTTTATCTATTAAATCTGGATACTTTTTTATTTCATCCAAATGCTGCATCTTAGCATCCAATGCTGCTTGATTAAATTGCATTCTTTATTCTCCTTAATACACCCTTAGTTTTGCTAAAAAGCATTTTAATAGTTGTATTTATATTTCTTTTTGGCTTATATTTCTTTAAAAGTTCTTTGTGCAATACTGACGAGTCATCAATAATTCTTGCCCCCCGTTTTATTATTTGTGTATAAATATCTATTTCTTGGTCGTCAATCACTTTTTTATCAAATTTCAGTCCTACCTTTCTAGCGTTATGTTTCATATGTTCAATATCTTCTGCCCCTGACAAGCAGTGCGCGATTGCATCAGCAAGCGCCTTAGGATTTTCGTATTCGTCAACTAATATCGCATTTTCACCATCAATCAAATATTCATTCATTGGAGCAATATTCGAAGTAACAATTGGCGCTTCACATCCAGCCGCCTCAATAAAAACAAACCCAAATCCTTCCCACCTTGATGGGGTACAAAAACAATCACACCACGAATACCATTTGGGTAACTCTTCTTTTTTTACAGATTCAATCCAATAACATCTATTTTCAACTCTGTTATCAATTGCCATTTTTTTATATATGCTGTCATCACCTGTGCCTACAAATATTGCAGTCGTTTCCTTAGGCAAAAAAGTTAAAGCCTTAATCAATGTATCTAAATTCTTTTGTTCTGACTTTCTACCAACATGCAGTATATGTTTCCCCTCACCAAACATTTTGTTTAAACTATCAACGTCTGCCTCATTATCACGATGGCAAAACAGTTCTGTATCAATTCTATTGGGCATAACCCACATATACTCTTCTTCATAATTGATCTTTTTTATAACGGCTCGCTTCACACATTCCGCCATACATATCACATAATCTGCATACTTTAAGGAATCATGAATCAAATCCGGATTAGTATCATGTACTGATACAACAATAGGAATGCCTTTTACTCTGGATAAAAAAGCCAAATCCGAGCTTATATATCCCCCATATGCTCTAACAACATCTGGCTTAATATCTTCGATATATGAACGCATATCCTCAGCTTTACATCTAATATAATTAATCCCGCCTACCTTTTTTGTACTTCCATACAACGATAAGCAGAAAACTTCATCAAAGAAATGACCTGGATTAAAATAATTTTCTAAATACTCGTAACTTTTCCCCTGACGCAAATACGCTTCAATAGGATCGCTTGGAAAAACTACTAACTTGCTCATATTAACCACCTATTCATATGACATTACTACTCACTGGCCTAATCTCATCAAACCTTACACTTCCCCAATACTGTCTTAGCCACCCCGTTCTATCTTCTGTTGTATCTAAAACTTTGAAAAAAATTTTTTCTGGTATATCAGAAAGGCCTGTATGAACCCCCATAGAATTCAAAGTAAATAACGATATTCTCATATAATACGTTCCTGGTGCAAGATTTGACATGGTGATTTCAAACTCAGTACTATTTTCTTCTCCTGTTTTAGCTGATAATAATGATTTCGATTCGCACATTCCAACAACCATCCCATCAGCATAATAAATTTCAGCCCTTACTCGAACATCTGAAATGCTACTTATACAAGCCCAACCTAAATTGACTATCATTTTTTCTTCTGTGTCAAAAAAAGGATACTCTTTATTCTTGAAAGACATCTTTTCTATTCTTATTGATTTTCCATAATCCAAGGAGCTTTGCCTACATTTCGAAAGATCATAAGACACTTTCATATCGCCTTCTGAATTCTTCATATAAACAGAAATAGCTTCTTCCACATCACCATCAAAAATCATCTTACCTTTATCGAGTACAATACATCTAGTACACAGATTTCTTATGGTAGCCATATTATGACTTACATAAAGTACAGTCTTCCCGCCATGAGCCTCATCTCCCATTTTACTAAGACATTTTTTTTGGAAAGCCATATCTCCAACTGCCAACACTTCATCCATAATCATTATTTCGGCATCAAGGTGAGATGCGACTGCAAATGCAAGTTTTACATACATGCCTGATGAGTAACGCTTTACCGGGGTATCTATAAATTGCCTACATTCAGAGAAATCAATGATGGATTCAATCTTTTCATCAACTTCTTTTCTGGTCATACCAAGGATTGCACCGTTCATATAAATGTTTTCTCTTCCAGTAAGTTCTCCGTGGAATCCTGTACCGACTTCAAGCATTGAAGCTATTCTGCCGTCAATCCACACGTCTCCCTCTGTAGGAGCTGTTACTCTTGAAAGAATTTTAAGAAGAGTTGACTTACCGGCTCCATTTCCACCAATAATCCCCAGTGCTTCACCTTTTTTTATTTCAAGGTTTATGCCATTTAGAGCATAAAAGCTCTCTCCGAACCTCGAAGTATCTTCGCCAATTTTAAGATTTGGATCTTCCTTGCCTCGCTTACGTGCCCACCACGACTGAAGCTCAGCATTAAGAGTCTGCCCTCCAATAGCGCCGAGTTTATACTGCTTTTTTAAGTTTTCTATTTTAATTGCTGTTTCTGACATTCTTACACCGTATCCATAAATGTTTTTTCAATCTTGCTAAAGAGGATGACACCGATAAACAATACAACCAGTGTGATAATCCAACTAATGCCCCAATAACCCCATAAGAATTTACCTGAACCGATTACTGAACTTCTCCAACATTCCATAATTGGAGTCATGGCATTCATCATATAAAAAGATGTATATTTCTCAGGAATTAATCCTGCTGTATAAACAACAGGAGTCGCATACATCCAAAGTTGCACGCCAAATCCTACAAGAACTACAAGATCTCTATACTTGGTTGTAAGAGCCGCAATAATAATACCGCACCCTAGACCAAGGATTCCCGCCTGAAGGATAATTACAGGTGCTAATAAAACTGTTGGTCCCAGATTGAAGTTATAACCTGTTACCGCATATCCAATCATAATTATTACTAGCATTCCAAGCTGTATTACTAAATCAAGCATTCCTGTAAGTACTGAAGATATAGGCATTACAAGTCTTGGAAAGTATACCTTTCCCATGATTGCTGCATTTGCTGTAAATGTACTTGATGTTTGAGTAAGACTCGTTGAAAAAAAAGTCCAAAGAGCATTGCTACATAGGTAAAAAACGAATTGAGGTGTTCCGTTTGTCGATAATCCCGCCAAATTTCCGAATACAAATGCATACAAAGCAACAGTGATAAGAGGATTTAGTATCAACCACAATGGACCAAGGATTGTTTGCTTGTATCTTGTTGCATAATTGCGTTTGAAGAACAAATATATAAGATCTTTATATTTGAATAATTCCTTGATATCTATATCAAACCAACCCGTCTTGGCTTTAATATGAGTTGAATACTGCTCCATTTATAACAAAACCTTTCATATATTAAACACTTTCAAAAGCATTAACCATACTATTAATAAATGCTTTTTTTCCAAATTTATTCTTTACTTTCTTTCTAATTTCATAAGAATCAAAAACAATATTTCCTTCAAGATATGCCTTTAAATGCTCGGCAAGTCCTTCTGAATCAATAATATCTACAATTCTTCCAATACTATTGTCAACATAATCCTCTACCCCTCCACATCTTGTGGCAAATATAGGAAGTCCGCAGCATCCAGCCTCTATAGCAGATACAGGCTGACCCTCTTGTATGGATGTCATAACAAAAGCATCAGCTCTTTCATATACAGAAGGCATTTCATCATGAGGAACGTTAGGTATAAGTTCAACACTATTACCAAACTTCGAACTTTTCAGACTTTTTACAAGTTCTTCAGAGTCTTGAGAATAACCTTTATTTGCCTGATAGCCTACAACCAAAAGTTTGAACGGAGTGTCTGTAATGTCAGATAATCTGTTAAATACATCTATTAACATTTTATAGTTTTTATAAAAAACATTGGCTCCTACCGTAACGAAGGTCTTGACTTGATTCCTTGAATTCATAAAAGTGAATTTATCTTCATCTACCATATTTCCAACGTAGTATATCTGTGGAAGCTTTATCCCCTGCATGAGAATCTGTCGAACCTTATCATTACTTATTGCTAGAAATGTATTTGCTTCTTCTATAGCCTTTTTATTATCTTCTGAAATAAGACTTCCAACCCAAGGAAATGGTCCATGCTCTGCAATTACATATGGCTTATCGAAATAATTAGCATATTTTGCAGTTAGTGCAGCTTCTGTTTGGCAAGTTATGGAATAGAAAACATCTATTTTACATTCTTCAAATTTAGAGAAAATACGATTATGCAGATTTAAAATATATCTGTTGTCATGAAACAAACGTTTACAAATCCAATTTTTATAACAATTATATTGTATGATTACATTATATTCTGTTATGTTGTGTTCTTCCTTAATCAACTCAAGTTTAGCATTCTTACCTAAGTTTCTTCTAATTAACTGATAATGAAGAACAACAAAATCATAATAATCCGATAATGCTATTGCTTGTTCTCTGAAAAACAATCCTTGATACGGATTGTCCGTTGTAGGATACCAATTTGTTATGAGACAAATCTTTTTCTTACCCATGCTGCCGCTCCAAGCTTACTCGAATACAATATTTTCAAGGTTTAATTTTTTCTTTTCATCATCAGAAATATTATTGTACCATTTTTCAAATCCTTGATTCGCCCATGGCATATAATTCTCAAAATGATTTCTCCAAGGGTAAACACTCTCATCTATAATATGACTTTTAATCTTTCTTACATCGGATATTTGTTTGCCAGGATTGCCAACTACTAAAGCATAGTCAGCAACATTTTTTGTTACTATCGCACCTGCAGCAACAAGGCTATCTTGGCCAATCTCAATGCCTGGCATAACAAGTGCTCCTGTTGCAATTACCGCAAATGACTTAACATGTACGCCTACAAAATGATTTGAAGGTGGCGTCGGATCATTAGTAAGAACAACATATGGAAATATCCAAGTAAAACTGTCAACTTTGGAAAGTTGGCCAATATGAACATTACTGTGCAGCCTTACATAGCTCCCTATTTCGCAATTACCCTGTATATCCGACAAAGTTCCGACACTTACATTATTACCTATTGTTGTTTTTTCTCTAATTGTTACCTGATGACCAGTCTGAAAATTATCTCCTATAGTAGATCCACAGTAGATAATGCTACCACTACGAATTACAGAATTTTTTCCAATCGTTAACGGTTCTAAACTGACACTGTGATTGTTGTACCAGTCTGCTGTATACTCTCCAAGAATACAGTTTGCTCCTATTGTTGTTCCCGCTTTAATAACCACATTGTCTCGAATAATACAGTTATAATCAATATATACATTATCTTCTATTACTACAGTGTCAGCAATCTGACATCCTTCAGCAATTATTACATTTTTTCCTGTTTTAAAATTACCTGATTTTAATTCCATAATTATTTCCTCATTAGATTTTCAAGTTTCTTTATATATCCCTGACAAAAAGCCAAATCAACCTTATATTGCTCTTTAGAAATTGCCCTTGCCTTTATTGCTATCCCAGCATCTAAGAACAAACACCTACACTTAGCAAAGTATGCTATTGTTGAATAAATACAAAACTTGTATTTTTGGGGAATAATGCAACCAACTATAGTTCCTGGATTGCAATACACAAAATTAGTTAGTGCTGCACCTGTAGCTCCTACTATACAAGAAGCAGATGAAAATAGCTCAACTTGTTCTTTATAACTGAGATCTTCTGTACATATTATCTTGTAACCAGCTTTTTCAAAAAGCTCTTCCACTTCTTCTTCGTTTATTACTCGAGATAGCTTTGTATTTTTCCTTGATATGAATAATTTAATATCATTCTTTTCCTGTCTAAGGTATTTCGTAGCATTTCTTATATTTGTAATTGCTGACTCGGAAATAAGGTTATCTGATATCCTAAAGTCATTTTTTCTTTTTACATTCATAGGCATCCACGTATTCATGGATGGGTATAATATTTTTTTACAATGAACTCTCTCGCATAAAGACACATATTTTATACTGGCATTCTCAAGTACTGTATGGATTAAATCCTCATATTGCGAGTATTTCCTTGCTTCTTCATCAAGAAGTACTGTTACATCGTCGGTTATACATATATTTTTGATATACGCATATCTTGAAAGAATTTCAAAAGTGAGATGATAGTAATTGCTTGCCGCCAGTCCGCAAAGATTTATTGCTGTATCAACATTATCTATATCTTTAGACACTTCAAGATAAAAAGCTTTATTTGTGCCTCTTCTGATTTTCCCAGAGGTATATTTAACACGATTTTCCGCATCGTTTGCTACTATATCTGTAAGAACGTATCCTCTAGCTATTACAAGTCCTGTCCCACCATGAACTTCTACCTCTTCAAGTTCAGCAATATATATATCTGGTGCTTTAAATTTATATTCTTTTTCATCTCCTTCTGGATAATAGGCAGGCTCATATACAACTCTGTCTTGCTCTCTTTCTATAATGGTTATCTTGCCTCCAAAAGAGATACAGTATTCTTTATATGTTTTGGGTATAAGCTTTATTATCCTATTCCCCTTTAATAAAGCGAGACAATTAATATAGAAAATATCAAATGGTGGCAATAATTTTCTAGCTACCTTCAATCCTCCGAAAAACATCAATTTAATTTTTTTTAAAATATTGTTCTGATTATTCAAAACTATTTATCTTCTCTATTACATAATCAATTTCTTCACCTGTCATGCCATAGTACAGTGGGATACTAAGCTCTGTTGCACTGATTTCTTCTGCAATAGGGAAATCTCCTTTTTTATGTCCAAGACCTTTGTAACAATCCTGAAGATGCATAGGTATCGGATAGTGTTTGTTAGTAGCTATACTATTACTATTCAAGTATTCTTCTAACTCATCCCTTCTAGCACATCTTATTCCAAAAATATGCCACACTGGACATGCATAATCAGGAATTATTGGAAGAATTACATTAGGATTATTAATTGCATCAAGATATTTTCTTGCAATCCTTCTTCTTTCCTCATTCATCCTGTTAAGATGGGGAAGTTTTACCGAAAGAAATGCTGCCTGAATCTCATCCAATCTTGAATTGTTTCCTTTATATATATTATGATATTTATAGTCTGATCCGTAATTACCAAGAGCTCTGACCTTATCCGAAAGTTCTTTATTGTTTGTCACTATTGCTCCGGCATCTCCAAGTGCTCCAAGATTCTTTCCAGGGTAAAAGCTAAAACCTGCCATAACCCCAAAAGAACCTACCACTTTTCCCTTATAAGTAGCACCATGTGCTTGAGCGCAATCTTCTATAATATAAAGATTATATTTATTTGCAATCATCATTATTGAATCCATGTCACATGGTTGTCCATAGAGATGAACAGGTATTATAGCTTTTGTTTTATCAGTTATTTTTTCCTCTATTAGAGAAGGATTTATGTTAAAGGTGTTAATATCAGGTTCTACAAATATTGGTGTTGCTCCAACATATGTTACAGCAAGTGCTGTAGCAATATACGTATTGGAAGGAATTATTACTTCATCACCATTTTTAATATCTAAAGCCTTAAGCGATAGCATAATAGCATCAAGTCCATTTCCAACACCGACACAGTGCTTTGAGTTACAAAACTCTGCAAAAGCCTTTTCGAAGTTCTCATCTTCGTGCCCTTCTATATACCAACTTGCATCATATACTCTTTCAAAAGCTTTCCTTATATCCTTATCTAGTTCTTTTTCCATTGGCTTAAAACTTACAAAAGATATATTCATTTATTATTCTACTTTCCTGTTATCTGAGTTTAATTTATACAATATTTTTATTAACATATTTTAAAAATTCGTCATAGTCTCTAATATAGTCTGATTCGTCATATAATTCTGAGGCGAAGACCATAAGCACAGCATCTTCAGAAAAATCGAACATCTCTCGCCACATGTTATTCGCTACATATAATCCCTCATAAGGTTTTTCTAGAGCTACTACTTTCTTTTCTTTGCCGTTATCAAGTCTTATCTTACAGCTACCATGAACACATACTAAAATCTGTTGAAGGTTTTTATGTGCATGATGTCCTCTTACCACATCAGAAACTGTATCATACATGTAATAGACTCTTTTTATCCTAAATGGAATATCATTAAATTCCTCTATCGCTATTAGCTGTCCTCTATCATCCCCGTGAGGCTGGAACATATATTTAACTACTTGCATTATTTACCTCTCATTAATTGCAACTATTTTGTTCTTTAATCTGATAAATACATTTTTAAATACGTTTGGAACTAGCTTCAAATAAATGCTTTTAGTAGAAAGTTTCTTGTATTTGTACGGTATTGATTTAAATATCTCCCTATATCCAGCAAGATTTCTTGTGATTATCATTCCAAGAAATCCTAACGAATACCATTCACCATACCACCAGCTAAAATCTATTTCTTCTCCAAAAACATTATCTAAAGAATTATATAACTCTATATGATGCCTAAACTTTTCCAATTTGGAATACCTTGTGTTGTAGTTATTCTTACCTTTCTCATGCTTTAATACTCTGTGTGCATCGGTAATTTCATCAATAACATATCCAGGCCCTCTTTTAAGAAATAAAACCATATCAACAGCATCATCAACAATATCACTTATTTCCTGCGCCTTGTGAAAATATGCTCTTCCTTCTTCTGTTAAAAAGAAATTACGCATCATAAATCCGTGACTTGCAATAGTATTTCCATTTTCATAATCCTTAATTGAATATTTTTTACCCCTACGTTTCTTTGAAGGCCAAATATCAAATGGATATTTTTCATCGTCAACACGGAGCTCTACACAATTAAAAACAACAAAATATTCTCTGTGAGCATCAAGAAAACTTGCTTCTTTTTCTATTTTTTCTTCGTCAATCCAGTAATCATCTCCAGATAAAGCAACTATATATCTCCCTTTACACATACATCTAGCTTGATATATATTTCTAGGAATTCCAATATTCTCATTATTTATATGTCCCCGAATTTTACCAGGATATCTATCTTCGTATTCTTTTATTATTTCAGGAGTCTTGTCCTTGGAACAATCGTCACAAATAACGATTTCGTATGTATAATGTGTCTTTTGAGCTAGGACACTCTCTATTGCTTCCCGTAAATACTTTTCATGAAAATAGGTCAACATGCATACACTTACATCAACCTGTTTATCAATAATTTTCGTCATCTTAAACTCTCAAAATAAAATCTATGTACAAAATTTATTTCATTTTTTTAGTTTTTCTAAAATATATCTCTTCTATATGATGTAAAATTCGTACAGATTATATCATAATCTCCCTACAATTTATACAGGATTCATTAGTTATTATTATTTCTTAGTATAACTCATTACAATTTCCTTCAAAGTTATTTATTAATGATTTATATCCTTTTATTATTTTTTCATAATCAAATTTAGTAATTATATATTTTTCAATATTATTAACCAATTTATCATAGTCTTCTTGATTCATATCTATTCCATCATTTATTTTCTTTGTCAAATCAGCTATATCATGCAATATTACGGTATATCCTGCAATTTCATTAACATCATCCCATGGAGTAGTTCCTTTAGACAGAATAACCGGACAATTACAAATCAACGATTCAGCAATGACATGTCCATAATTTTCAGTTAATGTTGGAAAAACAAAAAAGTGATAGTTATTAAAAATTCTCTTTGCATCCATCATATCTAATGCACCCATATAGTTAATTTTAACGTTTGATGGTGCATTAGATATTTCTATCTTACATTGATTCCAATATTTCTCGTCTTCTATAGGACCGAATATATCAAATAAAACTTTACCGTCAGATCTATTAATTGCCTTTATTGCATCCATAAGATTTTTTTTAGGATGAATTCTGGAAATAAAGATAAATCTAGCTTCCCCCTCTTTTTTATTCCTTGACTTATAATCAAAACTAACAAAGCTTATATTTGGTAAAAATACTATTTTATTTTCATTTACTCCTAAATATTTTATAAGTTGTATTTTTTCCTCATCACTAGTTACTTGAAATATTACATCTTTATATTCATGTATTTTTCGCATAAGAAAAAGATATGGTATTTTCTTATATGCTTTCATTTTCAAAACATTAACACATATCTCTCCTCTAATTGCAATGATTGGTTTTACCCCTATAATCCTACTTGATTTAATTGCAGCATGATTCAATTTATAACTAAATACTCCTGTAAGATAAACCATACATACAGTAAACGGACTCATGAGTTCACTAAATAATTTCCAAGTATACTGCTTTTCACTCAGATAATAGACATTTGCCTTACCAACTTTATTCCATCCCTCAGATATTCCATTAAGGATTTCTTTCTTCCCATGTTCATGATTACTACAAACTATTCTAATGTCGTAATCATCTCCAAACTGATTAACAAAATTATATATGCTTGTTACAGGTCCACCATAATTCATAGCTGGCAAATAACCGTATATATATACAAATATTGTTTTCTTATTTTTTTCATTTGAAGCCATTATTTTCAACCTTTTTTGTATGTGCCTTCTTGTTTATCTATATCGTTCTTATATAATATATGAGTTATGTGATAGATTAAATAATAAAAAATTTGCTTATCTTAATTTTATTGTTCTTGAGCCTGACAATATGTTCCATATAAAAGGCATTTTAATTAATATATATGCAACATAATATACTATAATTATAGAAAAAATAGGTACACAAATAAAACACAATATAGCCGTTAAATTTGTAATACCCATAACTATCATTCCAATTTTCGTTAAAATAGTTTCTATTGTAAAATGACTACAATAAATAAACATATTTATATTATATTTCCAATTATCAATATCTTTTCTTATTACAAAATAACTAGAAATATATGGTATAAAAATAGCTGCTGTAATTCTGTATAAAAACAAGAATATAAAATTACCATCGATATAACTTACCAGAGCTAAAACAACAAGTAATAATATTGCACCAACTAATTTTAAAAACGTATTATTCTTTTCAAAAGAATAATTAATTATATTCACTTGATTTTGTTGACAATTTCTCTTTGCAATATACCCACCTAATAAATATTCTGGAAGCCAATATATGATACCAAAATTATCAAAGTGATACATCAAATTTAGAATTACAGTAGCTAAGAGTATTAGTAATACTCCCTCTCTTCTATCTTTAGTAACATATATGATAATGATTGAAAGCAAACTTAATACTATTATGTTTCTTAGATACCAAAGAGGATTATTATAAGAACACTTTATTAGACAATTATAAATAAATTGTATATCAAAACGAATCACATCTTGATTCATTTTTTTTTGTATAATATTAATATGAGAAATAATAATAAAGAATAGTCCACATAAAAGATTCCATACAACATACGGAATAATCAACGAAACTATTCTTCGTTTAATTTTAGTTATCCAATTTGATTTTTCTAAATTCAGATACATTAAAAATCCTGAAAAATAAAAAAAAACAGGAACAGCTATGTTTGACATGTGTAGATATATTTTTTGTATCGTTGCTGCCAACTGTGCTCTATTATCATACAAATTCCAAGCTTCTATATTTCTACCATGTCTAATAACAATTAATAATGTTAAAACATATTGACACAGGACAATATGTTTATTTTTTATTTTATTACACATTTTCAATCAATTAACGCCCTTTTTATTTTGTACTAATCCTAAATACAGCATCACAAACCAACTCATTTGTGTTCTATCAATCCCATTTACAACCATACAAGTTCCTAAAAAAACTATTGCCAACATAATTGATACATAAAAGGTTTTTCTTTCTTTTGTATGAATTGCAGAAAAAGTACTAGATATAATCAAAACTAATGTTACAACAATTCCAATAAAACCATAATTAAAATAGATATGTAAATATTGGTTTATTACCACACCTATTTGTATGTAGCCTAATCCAAAACAATTCCATAGTAAACCTGAGTTATCAAAATTAATCTTTGCCTTCTTCCATTCAGAATATCTTTCTATAAGTGTATTTGTATCTGTTACCTTTGAATTTATAATTCTCAAAAGTATTGAGTTATTATTATTCGTAAATACAGGTAAAATTAGTCCTATAAGAATAATACAGAGCAATATAAGTGCTATTGGAAGCAAAAAATCACTTATTCGTCTTCTCTTTACTGCTCTTTCCCCAATAAAAACAAATAATACTATATATGTAACTACTAACAATATTTTCTGAATATCCGCTCCAGAATGCAATATCATAAAAGGACATGTGATAAAGACCGTGAAAAATTTTAGAATTCTGTTTCTTGCATACATAGCCACAAAAATAAGCCCTATTAGCATTGCATATGATAAATCTGTATCAAAATAATATAAGCAACCATCACTTACTTTTGATGAAAAGAACTTGTCATATCCAAAATATAAATATCTATATAAAATATTTATATAAATAACTATATAAGCTGATAAAGCTAATGCTCTTGTGCATTCTTCTATTCTTTCCTTACATACTCTTCCTATAAAGTATATAAGGAACGCTGACAATATTTTTCCATACAATTCCATACTAATGGAAGAAAATGCCAAAAATTTCAAAGTTGCTATAATACAAAAGTAACAAATACAAATATCTGTTATTGTAATTTTTCTTATTATCGTATGATTTGGACCCTTTTCAAGATATATACTATTCGGTCTAGTCAACCAAACATGATATACTAGTAACCCCATAGCAAACACAACCATTCCATAATCGAGGAATCTGTATTGGTAAAAAATATCTACTAATTGTTTTGTAAACAAAAAAATTGACATATATACATTTCCCTAAAATAAAATTTAATTCCATTCACTACTTGGATTCATCACATCATACCCATCTTTATATGTTTCCTCTAATTCTTGTCTGTCAGAATAGTACATATATCCCATTATTCCAGGTTTATCTTTATCTTTCGTATAATATGTTATTCTCTCTCTTATTTCGCCCTCTTTCCAGTCATCAATACTAGTACCATACTCCTCGTAGTTTTCACCTATCAATGACAATATAGTGGCTTGAAAATCATCTGAACAAATTGGAGATGAATTATAAATAATATCATCATGGGTTTCCATTGCCCTTTTTATAAAGAATATTGATTGTATATCATCTGCTTTTCCCGTTCCATGATCTGCTGTAATTATTATCACTGAATCATCGTACTTTCCAACACTTTTTAATTGATTTAGATATTCCTCAACTGCTTCCATAGAAGTATATATTCTTTCTTCATTTGTCAAACCTTCTTTTGGATCTTGTGGCGATAATCCATGCATTCCACGTAGGTGTTGAATAATAAAAGCATTCTCCCAATCTTCTCGTACTGTTATACCTTTAGTAATTATTTTTTCACAAAATTCATGATTCAATTCAACACATGGTTCTTTTAATGTATATTCTACAGCACCTCTAAAATGCGATATATCTACCTCTAAATACGGTTTTAGGGCATACGGACTATATCTAAAAGCCGAATACTTCATCATCATAGGCATCATAAGTCTATAGTTGGTTTTTGGACTTACATTTATAACGTTATCTATTTTTCCTATTAAGAAATCAGTACTCCCAAATGTATATTCTGGTTCAAATGTATACTCATTACATGTATAACCATTGTTATGAAGTATTTCCCAAAATCTTACACATCTATCTGACATCCAAGCTCTTTGAGCCCACTGATATCTACTATCTTTTGTGTCTGGTTCATATCCAGTAAACATATGAGTCAAAGAAGGATTCGTAGGAAAATATAAACTGTCATAATTGTTGTAATAAGTGAAATCATTTAAGAAATCATCAATATGAGGGTCTTTTTCTTTTGTTTTTTCATATGATCCGTTTCCTAATGTATCAAGTATTATAACAATGATATTGTTACCATCTGCAACACAAAACTGATTTTTGCCATCTATTCTATAATTTGATATAACCTTTCCAGTATTATGGATTCTAACCAAATTTGATATCAATGCAGTCCCTTGAATAACAATCAAAAAAATCGATATTGTTATTAAATATATATATCTATTATTTACTCTTAACAAAAAATATGCCACTAGGCCAAAAATAACTATCCATACTATAGTTAATCCTATTATGTATTCTGTACGTTCGTTCCATGAAACCATCGTTCCATCTTCATTTGCAACCTTTATATTTAAAAACATATATTGAGTATATGAAACAACATTAAATGATACTAATAATATAGAAAAGAAATTAAATATTTTTAATGGTAAAAACACCGTAATTACTGCATAAATAATAGAGCTAATTATGGAAATAAATATAAATACTCCTAAAAAATCTTTCAGCAAGAAATCAAAATCTAAAGAATTATAAGCATATACTTCAACTGGTCCACATATTAAATACATAAACGATATAGAGAATGCAATTATAAATGAAATAACTAGTTTTTTACCTCTTTGCTTATTCTTACTCTTCTTGTCACTCATATATTTCTTCTTCCTTGTTTTAGCAACTCATAATTTCTTTCTTATACTTTTCGATAGATTTTATCTTAGTAAGTTTTTCATCTAAAAATACTCTACCATTTTTCCCCATATTGTATAATGCATCTTTAGTTTCACCTGTTATAAACTGACTTATCAACTTCTCAACAGCATCATAATCCCCTGGATTCGCTACAAGACCACATCCACTTTCCTCAACTATACATCCAGCCTCAGTGCCTTCTTCTAATATACCAAGTACTGGCTTACCTACTGCCATAACACCATATAGCTTGCTTGGTACAGAAACACCTTTTATTCCTTTAGCATTCACGACAAGATGTACATCGGCCACGTTAAGACTATATACAAGATTTTCCTTATCCTGATAAGGAACAAATACAACATTGCTCATTCCATGCTTAATTGCATATTCTTGAAGATTTTCTTTTATTGAACCGGCTCCTGCAAAAACAAAGGCTATCTTATCATTGTCTTTGAATTTTTCGATTACTTTAATTAAGTTAAGCAAATCATAATATAATCCAATATTACCAGAGTACATTATGACAAACTTATTTTCTACTCCAAAAGCTTTACGAAGTTCTAATACTTTTTTGTTCTCTTTCTCGAGAGGAATAATATCCTCTTCATCTATCCAGTTGTTAATACATACATGCTTTGGTGGCTTTGAGAATCTCTTTTTAAGAGTCTCTATCATATCCCTACCTACTACAATTATCTTATCTGACTTTTTACAGCTGTGCTTATCTATAGCCATTACTGTATTAAGAATCATCTTATTCTTAACATAATTTACAGCCATGATTTGCTCTGGATTAAAGTCTTGAATATTGTAGATAAGTTTAGCTTTCTTTATCCTTTTTCCTATTACACCAAGCATACCACCTAGAATAGGGGGCTGACTCATAGCATATATATAGTCTTGATGCCCTGTTTTAAAGGTTGCAGATATAGCTGCAAAGAAATAGCTTGTAATATTAAATAGTCTACTTATCTTGGAATTCTTCTTAAATTCTGGAACCCTAACTCTTATTACTTCAACTCCATTAATATCCTCATAATAATACTTATGAAGCCTATAGTGTCTTGCTATTTTTCCACCATAAGAAGGTACCGTACAAATAACTGTTATATAGAAATCATCTTTTAAACCTTCAGCAAGATCTGTAAGTATTTGGCCTGTTGAAGCTACATCGGGAAAATAATAATGAGCATATATAAGCATCCTCTTCTTATCGTCTGCATAATCTTCTTTACCTCTAAATGCATTCCATAGCAAATATAAGACAAACTTAGCATTTGTCTCGATATAACGTTTCCAGAGCCTCTTCGGATCCTGTATAAGACGATATAACCACTCAAGATAATGCTCACGCATCCACTTAGGTGCTCGTTTTACAATTCCAGCGTGAAAATCAAAACCAGCACCAACTCCTAGCATAAGAGCATCAACTTTTCCCTTATGGTTATACATCCACTGTTCTTGTTTAGGTGCCCCTAGGCCAACCCAGACAATATCTGCGCCAGATTCATTAATTCTTTTTGTAGCAGCAGTATCTTCTTCCTCTGTTAATTTTCTAAAAGGAGGAGACTCCATACCTGCAATTTTTAAATTAGGGTATTTTTTCTTAAGATTTTTTCTAAGATTCTCTATAGCCTCTGAACTTCCGCCATAGAAATAATGTTTGATATCTTTATTCTCAGTAAGCTGCCACATCTTATCCATAAGATCTGGCCCAGCTGTTTGCCTAGCATCTTGAAATCCTCGTAATCTTTGTACATAAGAAAGAGGACTTCCATCAGGAAGCGCCAGAAAGGCCTTATTCTGTATCATACGATAGTCTTTTTTTTCATAAGAAAGGACTGTAGTATGAACGTTAGATAGGGTAATATATTCCCCTTTTATTTGTTGAATATTTTCTAATATATACTTTGTAATTTGTGACATATTGGTGACTGATACATTGACACCAAGTATGCTACATCTTCTTATTCTGCTCATTATTAATTATCTCAATGCCATTAACTCTCTGTTTCTTACTTTGAGTAACAACAATTCCAGCCATAATGAAACCATACCAAGTCATCTGTGTATATTCAAGCCCTTCCATTGTTAAACTTATTCCAAGAAACATTACAAAAAAGGTTAAAAATAAATATTTCACTTCCTCATTTTCACTTAATATATATGATTTGAATAATCTGTATATTAAATATATAAATAGTATTGTTCCTATATATCCAATAGAATATATTAATTTAAAGTATAGATTGTGAAATCTATCACCCTCAAGATTGTGTTGTGTTTCAGAGCAAAGATCAATACCTATAAATCTCGTTAATATACTTTGCTGTTTAAAATAACTTATTGCATCCCACCATATAATATTTCTTCCATGAAAAATATTAAAAAGTTTTGATGTTTCGCTTTCAGATTTAATTAATTCCTCTAGCTTATGATTTAAAGGCTCAAAACATTGAATAAATACAAAGAAAGACAAAGCCGATGCTATTACCATCCCAAATACAGTTTTTAATACCTTTAATTTTGTTTTTATTGATAGCGAAATACTTTTCTTATTTTTCTTTATATGGAACGCAAGCATAATAATATATTCTATTATCAGAATTAATTTACATGTTCTAGCTCCTGATGTAAAAATGATTATAGCTACCACAGGTCCTATTGTTATCAACTTTAACCACATTATCTGACTGCAATAATATATTAATATACTTGCAACAATAAGTCCCAAAGCAAGGTCAGTTTTATAATTATAGAAAGCTCCACCGTTGTATATACCAAATGGTTCACTTTTTAAAAAAGTACTCGTTATCTTATAGTGAATAACCTCGAATATTCTATACAATGTATTTGCATAAACCACAGAATAAGATATAAAACTACATATTTTCTTGTAGTTGAGCTCTTTATTACCATATACTCTCCCTAAAAAAAACACTAAAAATGCAGATTCTATTTTACAAATTTGTTTCCATGCATCTGTATTTCGAAGAAATGAAAAGAAATACACAACAGCTAACACAACTATCACAAAATCGGTTATGTTTAACTTAGTCTTGAAGTCTTTATATACTTTATTCTTTATAAAACCCACTATCGTTAAACCAATTACAATAAAAACCATTATATAGTCTAATACCGTATATTCGTATAAAATATCTACTATTTGCTTAATTGATAATAAACCTAACACTTTATGCTCCAATTATTACTCTATAATTACCTATAACACCCATCATTTTGTTTTCAAACTTGACAATAACTTATAGTCTCCATCCATCCTTCAACTTAGCATCAATATGTATAAATTCTTTAGCTTTCATCTTTTTTACTAATTCTTCTCTATTTCCATTGTATTTATACACATTATAACCATCTTCTGGAGTCCACCATTCTCTTTCTCTTATATCTCCATCATTCCAATCGAATATGGTTTTTCCATAATCGCTATAATCTAACCCTGCTAAACATAGAATAGTTGCCTGAAACTCATCATATGAAATAGGTGCTGTATTAACCTGCATTTCTTCATGATGTTCATTTGCACATTTAACAAAGAAGATTGGCTGAGGTGAATAACTTGCAAAATCTCCACCATGATCTGACATTATTATAATTGTTGAATTATCGTATATGTCTTGTTCTTTCAGCTGCAAAAGATACTCATTTATTATAACATTTATTCCTTTTATTGTTTCCTCTAATGATGTAATATTTTCCATATCAAAGCCCATAACTTCACCATTCTCTCCAGTATGCCATGGCCAATGAGTTCCAGCTAAATGAATAAATGTAAATTGTTTTTCTACATCTTTTTCGACCGTTAAGCCTTCTTCTTTTAATCTTGTATAAAATTCACCATTATCATATGCGACTATTCCATCTTCTTGCCTAAAAATAAAAGTATCTTTAAAAGCATTAGTAACAATTTCAAATCTCGGTTTTACGCAGTAAGGTGCATACTTGTATATTGTTTGTTTCTCAAGTAAACTACACATTAATCCATAGTTAATGTATGGTTCATCCTCTATAATATTGTCATACTTACCATCTAAGTTTTTTATGTTTCCAAATACCGAAAAAGCATCTTTTCCAGAATAAATATTACATCTATATCCATCATTATGAAGGGATTTATAAAATCCAACACATTTTTCAGAGTTCCATACATAATCTGACCATTCTTGTTGAGTCATATCAGGATTTGCAGGCTGACCCGTAAGCATGGCAGGCATAGAAGGAAATGTGTAGCAATAATTACAGTTAGCATTATCGTAATATGTAAAATCGTGAAGTACTTCTTCAACAGATTCTTTATCTTTAGAATATAATTCATCTTCAAACTGAGTATTCGAATAATGATCTAAAAGAACTACTATTATGTTTTCTTGACCATATTTCATTTGGTCTCTTCCAGAAAATGTATAGTGATTGTCTGTGTACTGTTTTGGGTATAAAATACATTGCGCAACGATAATTAGATATGAAACAAATTGAAATAATCCTAATACAAACGATATATTTTTAAAAATATTAAAACTGTTCTCTTTTATAGTAAGAAAAATAAAGACTACCACAAATATGGCTATCCAAATAATAATATTTATTCTCGAGTAATTATCATGCTTAGCCCAATCTATAGCTGATCCATCGTTATTAAATATCCCCCTATTAAACAGTAAGTTCTGTAAATACATAGCAACAGAACCCGCAAAGACAAAACCTGTTATATATTTATAGATTATTTTCGGAAGCAAAGATATAACTACCGTTCCTAAAATCAATGCTACAACAGCAACTACAATAAAAATATATGCGAAATCAAAGAATCCAAATGCGAATTCATTTTTATTTGAATAATATATTTCAGCTGGACCTAGTAAAAACAACATCACTATAGGAAACAGCAAAAAGCATACTGATTCATATATTTTTTTCTTATTTATAAATTTTTTCATATCTTAACGTTTTAGTTTTATTTTAAAAATTTAAATGGCCTTATATCCCACTCCTTAGGATATATTTCTGATTTCCATCCACCATTGTAATCGGTTGGAGCAATTATATATTTATCTGGATTAGTATTAAGATATGCCCCCCACCAACTATAGCTTGAATTAGAAGCTATTTGATGTTTGCACATTGAAAATAGTCTAAAATCTTCTAATCCTTTATTATCCGAGCTATAATCCACATATTTGATATTATATGGCAATCCTTCAAATTGTTTTTTTACCCAATTATTATCTTCAGAGAAACAATAAAAAACTGGGTTGCTGTATTTTTCTGCCATAGAAGCCATGGCATTAATAAAATACTCAGGATGTATAACAATCCCTATTTTAACATAATCCCCAAGTCTATAATGAATTCCTACAGGTGTTTCTTCAGAATTAATATCCTCAGCAATATCACTGGCTTCTTTAGATAATTCATTTTTAAACGTAAACATATCTAATATTTCTTGTTTAACTGAAATGAACAGTTTTTCATATGACCAATTACCTTTTATATATATATTGCCTTTCTGGTTTATACATGTAGGAAACCCGTCATCAACTTTAGGCATATCACTTTCTTTTATTATTTTAGTATTCCACCCTATTGCATTTCTAAAACGTAAACGATTAAAAATTTTATCTATTTTCTTATTTCCTATTTTATATGAAACTCTTTTATCATATTTAATATTTAGATTAAGGATATCTGGATTTCTAAAAAACCAAGGTGCATCCTGAATAGCTGTATCTATCCATAATTCCTCGTTTTTAGCTTTTGCCACAGCATAGGCGAATGCATATGAATATAACTGATTTCCGAATCCACCACTAAGATGTGAAATTACCATTTATTTTACCTCTATACTCTCACAAATCATTTTTTTCATGTTATTTGCAAGTTCTTCTTCGTTCGTTGTATATGAAAATATACACATTTCATCATTCTCTCCAACAGAAAAATTATCCTGACGAAGTCTTAAATCTCCTTCTTTATAATCATAAATCGATGTTCCATATTTAGAATAATCTTCTCCAATAATATCCATAATTGTTGCCATGAAATCATCATGAGATACAGGAGAAGAATTAACAATCAATTCATCATGAGTCTCTCCTTTTCTTTTTATTAAAAGAATCGGTTGAGGTTCATAATATGAAAACTCAAGACCATGATCAGCAGTTACTATTATTGTTGCATCATCATATAAGTTATTCTCTTTAAGTTCATTAAAATATGTTTCTAAAAGAACAGCTAATCCTCTTTGAACATCTTCTGGTGTTGATTCAGTACACCTATTACCTTCTGAATCAAATGTATATGGGAAGTGGTTTCCCTGAATATGCATTACTGTGAATGAATTATTAATATCTCTATTTATAGAAATACCTTTGTTTTTTAATTCATCCATAACTTCATAGTTTTCATAAGCTATACTTCCATTCACATGATCATATACAATTGTATCGTTAAATGAATATGTCATAACCTCAAATTTAGGTTTTGCCACATATGGAACATATTTATATATTGTCATTTTTTCTAAAAGAGTTGCCATCAATCGGTAGTCTTTTCGTGGCTCTGCATAGGTAAAGTTGTCATATTTACCCTGTAAGTTATTAAATTCGCCAAAATATGTATGTGCTTCTGGAGATGAATACAATCTACATGTATATCCTCTATCATGAAGTGTATTATAGAATAAATTACATTTTTCACTATTCCATGCTTCAGTTTTCCAATCCCTATAGTAATTATCATACTTTATATCGTACCCTGTTAATAAATGCATCATGGCTGGAGCAGTATAAAAGTAATGACAATCCGCATTATCATAAAACGTAAAATCTTTTAAACATTCTTTTACTTCTGGGTAGTCTTTACCTGTCTTTATAAATTCATCTCTAGCATATGCATCTAATACAAGAACAATGATATTATCACTTGAAGAATATTGGAATTGTTGTTCACCAGATAATACAAGTTCTTCTTTTCCTATTCCTCTAAACCCTGTGGATGCAACTAAACTCAAGGCTGTGACAATCTGAATAATTGATAATCCAGCACTTGTCCATACAATACATTTTATACTTTTTTCTTTTAATAACACTAAAACAATAATTATTACACATAATAAAACTGCCCATATTATTAAATTATAAACAGTTGTAGATTTTAATTGTTTCCAATTCATTCCGTTGCCAGCTTTATCCATCAACTTTGAATTGAGAAACATATTTTGAATGTAAAATAATATGGAAGAGCAGAAAATAATCGATAAAACAATATGTAATAATTTTTTAGGAAATATAGAAATAATTAAAGAACAAACGATTAATAATCCAATCGCTATAATTAAAAACAACCATAAAAAATCTTTTATTCCAAATAGAAATTCTTCTTTGTTACCTGCATATATTTCAAGAGGTCCTACTATAAAGAACAATAATATTGGAAATAATAGAACAATTATTGAATTTTTAAACTTAGTTAAATATTCTTTCATATTTATTAATTGTTATACAACTCATCTCTAGAAATTTGAGTTACATGCCCATTCTCAACCTTGAAAATAATATCACAGTTCTCTACTGTAGATAATCTATGAGCAATCATAATCATAGTTTTAGTTCCTTGAAGAGAATTAATAGCTTCCATAACTTCTTTTTCTGTTTCATTATCAAGTGCAGATGTTGCCTCATCAAAAACTAAAACTTCAGGATCTCTGTATAAGGCTCTGGCTATACCTATTCTTTGGCGCTGGCCACCAGATATTCTAGTTCCTCTCTCTCCAACGTCCATATTAAGTCCCTTTTCATGCTTAGATACAAAATCAGATAATTGAGCTTTTTTCAAAGCTTCCCATACTTTTTCATCAACTATCTTTGAGGAATCCATTCCCCAAGCCACATTAGTCTTTAATGTATCATCTATAAGATATATGCTTTGTGGAATATATCCTATCTGCTTTCTCCACTGCTCAATATTATTAAGAATATCCTCATTATCAACAGTTACCTGTCCTTCAGTTGGTCTAAGTAAACCTATTACTATATCAGCAAGTGTGGTTTTACCACCTCCTGAAGGCCCTACTAACGCAACTGACTTCCCTTTTGGAATCTTAATATTTACATGATTTAATACATTTTTTTCCTGGTTATCATATCTGAATGAAACATCGTGTAGTTCTATGCAATCATTATAGGCTAATGGCTCAACTTCTCCACTTGTATCGTTCTCTTTTATTGTTAATTCATTAGCTTCTTTAATATCACGATATACCAAGTCGATTGAAGCTCTATGATATATTATAGTATTAAGATATGCGTAAATTGCATTAACAGATGGTAATAACTTATATGCTGCTGCCACAAAAACAGCAAGCTGCGGTATTATATTCATGTAATTTGGATTAAAGACTATCTCAAAAGCTAGATATACTAGAATACCTGACATACACATTAATTCGATTAAGTACTTAGGTATTACATTGCTTAATCCATATTTACGTCCAATATCTGTGCTTTCCCTATATTCTGATGAATATTCATTAATAAAGTAATCTTCACTATTAATGATTTTAATCTCTTTTATTCCTTCAAACATCTGCTGGAGAGATCTGTATAAATCACTAGATAGTTCCTGATTACGTCTTCCATAATATCTGGAACGTTTTTTAATAAATAGCATAATAATTAAAGCGCATATTCCTAGTAATCCGGCCACAACTCCTGTCATAATAGGATTTGTTATGGCTAGTGTAATTAATAAGGATATTGCTGTTAGTGCATTGGAAGAGAGCTGTAATACGTTCAACACTATCTCATATAACTGAGCAGTATCAGAATTTACAGAACGTATTAATTCAGGCGTATTTCTAGATAAAAAGAAAGCATATGGCTGCTTCATATAAGCCTGCATAAGCTTAACCGCTGTCTTTTCTTTAATATATGCAGATGTTTTATATAACTGGCCGTACATCCATGACAGATATAAACTCTTTGCGACATAAATAAAAATAGCTATACCTATTACAATAAGCATAATCTGCTCTTTATCAGATATCCCCGAAATATTGATGACAATCTTGCACCAAATATTATTCTTATAATCTGCATCCATAGCAAGATTAACTATTGGGAGAATAATCGCTACACCTAATAATTCTGCAAAAGAGCCAAGTATGATAAGAATGGTTATGGCAACTAATCTTGCTTTTATTCTTTTATCCATTAAATAATTTAATTTTTTTAATGTGGACATAATAATAATTATATGTATTCTGGTTTTTATTTAACTATTTTCTTTAATCCAAAATACTTTCTTTTTATACTCCTTGCTTTTTTTACAAATTTATTATTTTCTATTTTGTTCCATTTTTTTAATCTATATTCGTAGAATTGTCCCCACATGGTCAATTTCGATTGTCTTCTTATTGCTTCTTGTGGTTCTTGATCAAATATATTAAGAAGAAAATCTTCTAAATATGTATTATTTAACATTCCCATAATTGAACTATCAGGTAAAATAGCTGGCTGTCTAATCATTTCTATATATTTTTCTTGATTTTCTTCCAGTTCTTTTATCCTTGCTAAAACATTATCAAAATCTTCCCTACTTTTTACATGAATAAAAGCTCTTGGATTAAAATCTTTTTCAATATTAGTATCTCCGTAGTATATAGGAATACATCCTGCTGCAAATGCATCCATGATCTTTTCTGTTGCATAGCCAGATATTCCTGCATTCTCAAAACACAAACTGAATCTATAATTCTCTTGAAAGGCTTTTTTGTCTGGTACAGGTTTTCCATCTGGAAGATTATTACGAAATCTTCCACCTGAAGCTACTTGCTTATATTCACTAATTTTATCAAAATACCAGTTTCTTAGACCATCCATACCACCACTAGCTGATACAACAAAACTACAGAAGCCATCTCGATTCAAGTAATAGTCATCTGGCTTCTTATGTTTATTTTGGGCATCTTTAAGAAGGTCTTCATTAGCTAAAAATAAAGGATATCTGATATATCTATCCTCATATGTCAATCTTTCAAAACCTATTGCATAGTCATAAATATTAAAATCAGGACAATATGCTTCTCCTGTATATAATATTCTTGGGCAATCATAAGAAAAAAAGGAATTTCCAAAAGTCCCACATATTACATAATCTGGATTTTTATTATCTATTATTACTTTATATCTTTGGCTGATAGTCTTTGTAATAAAGAAACTATCTGGATTAAATCCATTCCAAAAATCAACGTATGCAAGCTTTATTTCTTTTTTCATAATCTTTATATTACGTTTTTATCTCCAAGATTCATCGTTATCACCACGTTTTAGTAAAATATCAACACCGTCGTCAATTGTATTATATAGTTCGTATCTGTCTGTATAATATGTGTACCCTTTTAAGTATCCTGTTTCACCATAATCTCTAACAAAAGAAGTTCTTTCTCTTTTATCTCCATCTTTCCAGTCAAAAATAGTAGTACCATATTTATTATATTCCTCATCTCCTATTAAATAGAGTAAAGTTGCTTGAAAATCTTGTGAAGATATAGGTGCATTATTATATTGTAATTGTTTATGTCTTTCACCCTTTGTTTTAATAAAGAATATGCACTGCATATCTTTCTTATTTAGAACATTACCATGATCGGCTGATATTATAATTGTCGAATTATCATATATTCCAAGTTCTTTTAATTCATCAAGATAGTTTCGTATAAATACCATGTTCCCCTTAACCGCTACTCTTTGAGATTCTAGTGTTGTATCATCTCCAGGAACATAATTTCCATCTTCATCTATACAAGTAGGTCCATGTACACCATCAAAGTGATGATATATAACCGCTTTATCGTATTCTTTACTAATTTTTAACCCTTCATCCTGTAGTTTCTCATTATATAACGCACATTTCTCTGCTATTTCATTTGCCTCATCATATAATACTACACCCCTAAAATGTTCTGGATTAACTTCAAAATAAGGTTTTGCACAATAAGGAGCATACTTATATATAGAATATTTTTCTAGCATAACAAACAACTTTTTTTTGTCAATTTTCGGCTCCTGAATAATAACATTATCAGCTTTTCCCAAGAGGTTTTCTACATCTCTAAAAAGTTCTCTTTGAGAATTAACATAGAAATGAATACGATAACCATTATTATGTATTTCATCAAAAAAGTTCTCACATCTATCACTGTGCCAAGCTTTATATGCATATTCCTGAGAAGTTACAGAATTATCAACATATTCATTAGTCCAAAGATGAGTTACAGAAGGAAATGTTGGCATATACAATGAGTCATAGTTTGTGTAATATGTAAAGTCTTCTAATCCTGCTATTAATCCTGAATCTTTCTCTAGTTCTTCTTCAAACAGCTGATTACCTGTTGCATCAAGTAACAATATGATTATATTTTCATCAGATGCTAATGTATACTCGTCTTCAACGCTTAACTTATAATATGATACTTTATATCTATCTGAAGATAAATTGACAAAGATTGAAACTAACGCAGTTAACTGGATTAAAGATAATATAATACTAATAATTACACAGCTCTTTAACTGCTGCTTTATTTTGTATAAACACACCATTATAATTGTTATTCCCAAAACCCAAACTATTGTGTTTATCACAGTATAATTCTTATATTTACTCCAATCTAAGCCCAAACCTACAGCTCCAGTTAGTTTTTTATTTAAGAACATATTCTGAACATATGACAATATAGAAAAAGATGTAACTAATGATATAATAAAAATATAAATCTTCTGTGGAAATAATGAAATAATAATACTTGATACAACAAGAAGAACCGCACCAATTAATAAGAATAATCCAATAAAATCTTTTAATTCAAACTCAAAATCTGCATTACTACCATAAAATACTTCTACTGGACCTAGAAGAATATACATTAATGTTGGTAAAAAAAGAACTGCTATTGATTGTTTCATTTTTTTTAAATAAGACATAATAATCATAAAATATCATTTTCTCCAATCATATTTAGAAATACTCTTTTTATTTTTCTTGGAATAAATAATATAGTTTTTGTAACCATTACCCATATTGCCCTTTTACTATTATATTCCATATCGAAATATGCTTTATCATACTCTTTACATCTTTCTATGGCTGTAATCTTATTCAATGGAAATTCATAACTTCCATATGTAAAATCATATTTACATTTTCCGGATGTATGAGTTGCTAAATCACTGTCAAAACCTATATTTTTCACCATATTTTCACGAGGAACTATTCCTAAGCCATGTTCTTTATGCATATCATAGAACCACACAAAATCCCATGCATCTACCTCGTGATTGTAAGTATACTTGTTATTCCAATACAAAAAGCATCGAGATGGCCACTTTGCAACATAGTTTATGACTTTATTTTTTTTGTTTTGTGGCCAATCTGACATAGAATCATCATATTTTTCCCACGCTCTCTTCCAAGTTGCCCACCCCCATGTAACTGGATTACTTGAAAAAACATAGTCCTCTTTCATTTTAAATTTTTTTACAAAATTTATACCAGAAATCATCATTACTTGATCGTCATCTCTATAGTAATCAAGCATAGTCTGACAAAAAACAAAAAAGTCCGGACTTGGAACTATGTCATCTTCTATAATTATAACTTCATTCTCATTTTCCAGAACCCAAGATATCGCTGAGCTGATTCTCCCTCTACTCTTTAGATTAGTTTTAGAATAATTTCTATGGATTTCACAATTCCAATCGATATTATCCTCAATATAATTAATTACTTCTTTAATCTTCTCTGATTCACCAATCTTATTATCACGTGGCCCATCAGCTGCAACATATAATTTCTTTGGTTTAGCATTCTTTATACTTAAAAAAGATTGTTTTACTGTTTCAAGCCTGTTAAATACACAAAACAATATTGGCGTATTTAATTGCTCTAATTCTGACATATTGTTTTATTCCTATTCTTTATCTTATCTACAAATTTACTTTTCTGTATCTGTTTTAGACCTTTATATTAATCATTTTCACAAACGCTTTCAATAGATATACACCCAACAAAAGGATTGTTGGAACAAAATACTCTCAAATAAAATAGATATTTTCATTTTCCAATACAACTATAATTATTAAATATCTAAATAATTTATACTATCTTTTAATGAAGTTATTTCAGTTTAAGATATCTTAGTCTGCTTTCACCACAAAAATATTCATTTTAAAAGCTAACAAATAATAAATGTAATAGTAAATTTTTGTAATATTAGGAATCATTTGTCCTTATTATACAACTTGTTTATTATACCAATTTCATATGTTAAAATATATATGTTTGTCTAATTTAGAGGAGTTTAAAATTGAAATACTCAGTTATTATTCCATGTTACAATTCTGAAAAAACAATAAGTGAAGCTATTCATTCTATTCCAAATAATCCATCCGATATCGAAATTATAGTAATAGATGATGGTTCTTCAGATGATACCTGTAATATAGTTAATGTACTGTGTGATGAATACAAAGGTATCGTTTTAATTAAACAAGAAAATCAAGGAGCCGGAGCTGCCAGACAAAAAGGTGTTAAAACTGCTAAAGGTGAATATTTAACTTTTTTGGACAGTGATGATGTTTTTGATACTGCTGCCTTTTCGGTTTTTGACAATGTAATTCAGCAGTACCCAGATACTGATATTATCAGATTTAAAAACAATAATTTTACTGATATCTCTGAGGTGCCTGCTAATAATAACTTCTCTTTAGATGATAATCTAATAACCGTTTTCAACCATGATGCATTTGTTAACGAAGTATTTTGCAATGAAATAATTGATGGAACTGTAGCAGTTACTCTTTGGGGAAAAATATATAAAAGAGAACTTTTTTCTAATGCTGTAAAAGACTACGGCAGAAATATACTTGAGGACTATTACATCAATATGCAGTACTATATGCATGTTAATGAATGCATAGATATCGATGCACCTCTGTATTGGTGGAGAGATAGTAATAATGGGGCTTCACATACATATCATAAAGGAACCCCTAAGATGATAGATACTGTTCATAGTTATAAGCTTTCTTGTATGAAAGAATTAGGAGTAGACACAGATAATCAGATTCGCAGGGCTAACGACTGGCTTATTAGATTTTGTAGCGCTGTAATATACTTTATGAAGGATTTAAGCCATAAAGAGAGAAAGATTGAATATAAAAAAATAAACAACATACTTAATAGGCATGCTGTTTATGGTAATCTTGGCGCTTCCGCTAATCTAAGGGATACTAAAGTATTAAAAACTAGATGTTACTTTTTAATAAATATGTATTATAAACTTAGATGGCGAAAACTATGACCCTTTTTCAAATCAATTAAATAATTCGTTATAATCATAATTTGAATAATAATATTCTTCATTTTCAATATACTCTAAATAATTTATATTTGTAATTCTTGCATTAATATCGCACATATCTTCTAAAATCATAGAATTAATCCAATAACCATAATGCATATAATCCTGATAATTGTCTAAATTTGTTATTAGTTCATAATTATTGTTCCATGAGTATATTTTAATATTTGGAACTTCTAACAATAATTCTATAGCATATTTTTCCGCTTGAATTTGTTTGTTTAAATCACCATCTTCGTACAATACCCCCCACCATACAATACTATATGGTGGTATAAAGCAATAGAATTCTGTGTTTGGGTATTTTAAAGCTATATCGATAATATTATTATTAATATTATTTTCAATATCTTTTTTATCTTCTTCTGTAAGAGAATTTTTATTTTTTGGTTTGGAAAAGCTATCGTATTTTTTCAATACCTGTTCTTTTCCATATTCACTCTCATCGTTCCATGAAGCATAAGAATCGAAACTTGTTATTCCGCCTGGATTCCCTTCGCAATAATTTTCAAAAATATTATTACATCTTTCATAGATAACGTCTTTATTTAAAACATAATATGCATCATTTAATATATTATTATCATATAGATAATATGGTTGATCTCCTGAAAGGCTCCATGGTGCAGCCTTTCCATAAATATAAGCCATATCTAAAGAACGTATTACTATTTTAATTTCTCTGCCACTTGATAGTGCCTTTTCAAGATTTTGATTAACCTCTTTATATGATGCCCCGTTAAAAGGGATTTTTATTGACTTAACGCCAAATAAATTATCAAATTCTGTCGTTTTAAAATTTTCTGTCATAGAAGTTCCTGTTATGATGGCATCATAATCAAAATTTCTTATAATTCCATCGTTTTGACTTCTTTCATTATCAAGCGTGTAATAGAATTCCGAAACCGGTTTATGGTAATGGAAAAAAGGATCTATATACACCACATATCCTATTACCAACGATAGTAAAACAATATTTGTAATTATAAACGATATAAACCATGTTTTTGATTTCATTTTTACCTCTAGAATCCACCATATATAAATACAGATTCCGAATTTAAATATGTTAACGATATTACGAATAACAGAGAAGTAAATATAATAGATCTTATTGTATTTTTATAATTTTTCTTATATGAATTCTTAAATAATAAACAAATTATAAAGCCAACAATAAAATAAACAATAAGCCATAATCCTTTTATTCCAATATCTATACCATTAATTTTAAAAATCATCTCCAATGTACTTGTTATTGGATTATCGAAACAATTCGAAATTTCATAACCTATACGAATATTTCTTAAATGAATCATTGTTCCCATTTGTGAAATCCAATTTCTTATGGAATCCCCTCCAAACAACCACCATAAAATAGATACTAAATTAAATGTTACAAGCCAACTTATAAAAGTATAAATCCTGCTTGTATAACGACCTATGTGTCTTCCTATAACTGTTCCTATACCATGCAAGCCCCCCCATAAAATAAAGGTCCAATTTGCTCCATGCCATATACCACTTAAAATAAAAACAATCATATTATTTATAATTGTTCTTATTTTTCCTTTTCTACTTCCTCCAAGCGGAATATATACATATTTCTTAAAAAACATGGTCAATGAGATATGCCACCTTCTCCAAAATTCTCTAAAAGAAGTAGCCTTATATGGAGAATCAAAATTGATTGGTAAGTCTATATTAAATATTCTCGATACCCCGATAGCCATATCAGAATAACCACTAAAGTCAAAATAAATTTGAAAAGAATATGATAAAACTGCTATTAATATTTCTAGAGAACTAGCATATCCTATATGGCTGTATCCATACTTTGCTACAGAAGAAAAGATATCAGCTAATAGCATCTTTTTTGATAGACCTATTACAAACATTCGTATTCCTACGACAACATTATCCATATTAACACCCTTTTTTGAGTCGTCATGGAACTGTTTGATTAGGAAATTTGGCTCAGTTATAGGCCCCATAACAATTTTAGGGAAATAGAAAATATATAGGAAATAATCTAAGAAATTAAATGAAATCTCTTTATTGTAACAATCTACTAGATAAGCTATCTGATGAAATGTAATAAAACTTATGCCTATTGGCATAATTATGTTATATGGTTTAAAGTTCTTACCTGCACAATAAACAATATTGCTTACAATAAAGTTTGTATATTTATAATACAAAAGTATTGAAATATTAATGGTTATTCCTATTATTAAAAAAACCTTTTTTGCTTTCTTTTTTGACAACTTATTTATTATTAATATGTTTAGGCAATTTATAATGGAAGAAGCCAGAACAATAGCTATTTCTTTTATACCAAAAAAATAATAAAAACTAATTGATAAAGCCAAAAGGCTTATCAAGCCTAGTCTTTTATTACACTTGGATATACAAAAATATAATATAACTGTTATTGGTAAAAATATAAAAATGAATGATAAACTATTAAATTGCATTATACTTATATTTATTCTAACGCTGACTTTCGACTTAACTCTGGGTTCGCAACAACTGCAAAATATTCATTTGGTTTACGAAGAGATCTAAAGTAATTATTTGTACATGAATATTCATAACCCAGATGCATTTTCGACCGTAAACACATCTCCATCTGAGCAAAATATCTAATCATTTTCTTTCTTTTTGTATCCCAAGATAAAGCCTGAAATTCTTTATTATCATATCCTTTTTCATTGTTATCTATTAAAGTATAAATATTCCATTCTGGCTTTAGCTGATTTAATTCCTCTATATATCTATAATCATCAGAAAAAACAAATAAATTTTTAACAGGTATGTTATAATTTTCAATCCTTTTAATTACATCCGCTGTCTTCATGTATTCATCTTGCTCTAATATTTTATCTCCACCTCTAAATTGAATAGAGTAATAGTCTTCTGGAATATCTAGTGTGTTTATAACTTCTTTTATCTCTTTTTTTGTCTTTTCATTATATTGCAAAGCAATTGAAGCTAATTTGGCAAATTCGTCATGTATAGGTCCATCTACTCCAAAAAGTTCCCATTTTACCGGATGTATCCAACCATAATCTTTATTTATTGCTTTAGAAAAAATATCTGAAGTTAAATATGTTGCGCCTGTTATACATTTTAATAAATTTCTTAATACTCGATACTTTATTCCATAATATGAATTAGGATATCTACCATTTGCATATTTATTTAGCCCCAAGTGTGTTTCATCGCAAAATGATTCAAAAAACTCATTCCATCCATGTCCACCTGCAAAATTGGCATCATCTGCATAGAGTATAAAACGTATGTTATTCTCATAACAATAAAGCATACACTCCATCATCGCATCTACTTCTGCATGAAAACCATCATCAGTTCCAACATGATATATCAACTTCTTTTTAAAAGAATTGTTAATTTTATTGTATTCTAATAATAAATCTTCACGCATTTATTATTTATTCCTCGTTTGCTCTTCTCATACCACGTATATAGTATTCACAATCTTTTATTTCAGAATTTTCAAAATAGTCTATTAGTTCTTCAATTACATCGTTGTTATACTTATCGGATCCCTCATTACTTTCAAACATCTCTAATGCATATTCATCTGACATCTTTTTATCTTGTTTTCTTAGAATCTGGAACAAGTTATCGTTAAATTTAAGAGGAGTTTTTCCTTCTGAATTTCCTAGGAAAAACACTTTTTTTGCCGTTTCAATCTGTTCATCATTAAGCTTTGTTATCGTATCAATATTCGTTAATAATTCTTCATACTCTTCTTTAGTTTCTGGTTCTATTGTATATCCAAAACCTCTATAGTATGGTTTTCCTAATATAATTACTGGGATTCCAAAACAACTAAATTCAGCGCCGGCATTGCCTCCAATAGTAATCATAACGTCAGCAATATCTTTTATGCTTTCAGCACTAATATCATCAGACATAAAATACATATTTTTCTCTTTATTACGCTCAAACATACTTTCAATAGAGTCTACTGATTCATGATAAGCTTTTCTAGTTGGGTGAGGCTTTAAAATCCAGTTCACTTTATCATTTTGTCTAGCTAACATCAGAGTTTTTTCAACCCAATCATAGTAATCTTTGTAACATGTATTACCGTAGTTAAAAATAGCATCTGTAAAAGTATGAGCCATAATTACTATATTTTTCTTTCCATGTTCAAGGCCAAGTTTTTTCTCAGCTTCTTCTCTATTAATTACTGCTTTTCCACAGAAAGCTCCTCTATCAATATCTCTTCCATTCTTTCCATGAAATCTCTGGTCAAGAAGTTCCTCAGCCTTTTTTGCAGCATCTTTTTCTAGTTTTTCTATCTTATTATGATATTCTTGGCATCTAACTTCTCCCCAACGGATTATAGTGTAGTCTTTATTAAAGTAAACTTTGCTATCTCCAATAATATTCATATTGTACACTTTAGCACCATGCTTTTTAAAAAGTGCCAACTGAATTCCTTCGTGATATGCAATATCATCACAAACGCCAAAAACAGGATGGTTCTTTTTAAGATAGTCATCTAATGAGTACACCATCCAAAGTATATGAATCATCTTTTTTATACATACTTTATTTCTAACTGTTCGAATTGTAGATAATTCTGATGTACGTAAAATATCCTCATAAATTGCTCTTCCAGCTGGTAATCCATTTATTTTATACTTTTGGAGATCTTCTCCTTTGGCATTTTTTAACACAAAAAGAAGACTGGTCCATACAGCCTTAAATCCAGCAATTATATTCTTTCTATTTTCTTTTTCTAAGCATACATGTTCTATACCTAAAGAAGATAGAAAATCGGTAAACTCTTTGTTTTCATTCCATGTAATTGCAGCTACTTTGGCTCCTGTAGCTTCTGCTGCTCCCATCCCATATAAGAGTTTTGGAAGAACCCAAATCATCTGAAGTCGAACCATAGAAAGGTTTACATATACGTATTTGTTTGAGTTTGCTTCAGGTTTTTTGAGTTTACTGAAAACGCAAGTTAATTTATTTAAAAGGGTTTTATCTATTGGGAAACTTTCGGTTTTTTTCATTATATTAATATATAAGTCTAGGTTAGTGCTTAAGATTCCTAGATTCCTTTCTTTTTGACTTGCATACCCATTCTAGCGTATTTCTGTAAATAGCTCTAGCTTAGTCTCTTTCGACATTTCAAATAAGTATTAATTAGGGTTTTCATTTACATATTGAATAAAGTCATCAATATTTTGAAACTTTTCGGCATTTTCCTTAATCCAAGATTTGTCTTTATCCCACCACTTGAATTTCAAAAGCATTTTTCTTTGTTCTTCGGTATGCCTAAATTTAATTATCTTTGCAGGAACACCGCCAACAATAGCAAATGGAGGTATATCTTTTATTACGACTGCGCCTGCTGCTACTACAGCTCCATCACCAATAGTTACGCCTTCTAATATGCTGACATTGCTTCCTATCCATACATCAGAACCTATTACGACGGCATATTTATTAGTTCCGTCCGGGCTTTCAGCTACATATTTATAATCGTCAAATAATTGCTGGTTTACGTATGTGAAGCCGTTTTGTTTTGCTAAAGAGTAAAAGCAAGGGGCTGTGCTTACAAATCCTTGTGTAGGATGCTGGCCTCTAATGATATCTACGTGTTGACCTATGGATGTATATCTTCCAACCTTGGTGAATTTAATGGTTGAATATGGTGCAACAAAAGAGCCATACCCAATATAAGAGTCATTGATTTCTCCATATAGAGTATTACCACCTTCGCAGTGGGTGTTCAGTACTTTGCCGTATACCTGGGCTGAGTCTTCAAAGACTGTGTTGCCGCTGATGTCGCTGCCCTTATGGAAGTTGACATGCTTCTTGCGGTGGAGGGTATGCTTTTTGTGGGTTATGTAGATTTTGCGGAGGAGTGGTCTGAACATAAGGGGCTCCTTTTTTGATATATCATATTAATCAGATTCAACTCTCATCATCATATTATAATGGCTAATATGATGTAAATTAACAAATATTAATCTAAATACCCTAAGATAATTATCCAAAGATGTTTCATCAAAAGAAACAACTAAATCATCAAATATTGAATGCGACCCATCATTTATGAATGCCACTAGTGCCTTACATATTAGTTTATCTTCTCCTTCAAAAGCATTTATACACTCTTCATATTTTATTCCACCTATTACTTGGAAATAATGCTCCAAGATTCTTCTCATAGTGTTAAAAACGCTTTTCACTGATGATTCATTAGGTTTTCTGAGATCCTCCCATAATAATTCGTACGATGATTTTATAGGATTATCTTCAAAAGTTACTATACTACTATTTTCATCTTTCTTACGAATAACATAATATGCTACTTCACTTGGTGAAAAATGCTCTCTACTTCCCAAAAAAGATACTTCCTTATGAAAGTATACATTATGGGTGAGGATAAATATTTGCTTTATGCCTTTTTTACCTTCTCTACAATATTGAATAATATTTTTAACAAGAGTTGCTATTACAAATAAAACATTACTATCTAAACTAGAAATTGGATCATCAATGACAAGAATTCTATCATTAGTTATACCGGTCTTTGTCTGACTTCCAAAACACAAATGATAAAAATATAAAAATGAGATAAAATTATGTTCGCCTTCGCTTAATGTCTTACTTGCATCTGTTCCATCTGGTCGAATAATAATATAGGTCCCCGGTTTATTTTCATTCTCAGCCAGAGAAAATCCACTATATCCAAAACCATCAAGAATATTATTTATTGCTTTAACAGTTGGAGTAACACTTGTTAGCTGGCTCTCTTTTTCTTTAATATCTATGTCAAAAGCTTTTATTTTATCAAGATGTTCCTTTATCTTTGATTCAATATTCTTTATTCCTTGTTCGATTCCTGATAATCTTTTTTTATAATCTTGTATATAATCTTTCAGTTGCTCAACAATAAAACTCCAAACAGATGATTGAACTTCCTTTTTTGCAGCATCTTGATTTTCAATTATATCGTTATTCTTTTTTATTCTTTCGTTATACTCGTTTATAACCAGATTTATTTTTTCGAGAATATCTTTTAATGATGATAATTCGACTTTTTTTGACGGAGTATCAACTTTTGACTGAATAACTATTAGGTTACTGTTCAGCAAAGAACTAAATTGTTCAACTAGAAGCTCATATTTTTCGTACTGAAGAAAATCATATTTATTTTTAGAAATATAGTCTAATTGAGATTTTATATTTGAACCATATGTAGAATACTCAGATTGATACTTAGATAAAAGTGCACATTTCCTTTCATATTCTTCATCAAAAAAATCTGTAATCTGATTAGCAATATCTTCTGGAAGTTCTCTTTGACAATATGGACATTTACCATTTGTTTTTTTCGAATATTCAATACCTTGCTTTACCCAATCTCCAGAATTAAGGAATTGAATAAAAGTACCAATAGGAGTATCTGCTTTTCCTGTAATAATCTCTGATAATAATTCGTTATTATCTAAATCTACTAATAGATTTAGGTTCAGTATTTTATACTCTTCTACTTTCTGTGCATTTTTAGCATATGCTGCTTGGTACATTTCTTTTATAGTTTCAAATGTTGGTACTAAAGCACTACTATCTTTGCTTTCAGAATATACGTCCATATATTTTTCAAAAAATTTATCTTTACTTGATCGATAACCTGTCAGTGCTTCTGAAAAATCTGACCCATACTTAACTTGAATTTCCCAGCATTTTTTCTTCATTTCTTCGTTAATTGATTTTCTATTTTCTATTAACTTAGAAAGAGATACTTCTTCCTTATTTTGTTGTTCTTTCTGAGTATTTTGCATATCTTTTAATTCAGATATTTCTTTTTGTAATTCTATAGATTCTGACCCTAAAGTAAAAATACCAGGAAGTGCCTTATCTTCACTGAAATTATGTTCTACAAAATCACGATTATAAAAAATAACTTTTTCATGAGATTGATTATCCCATGTGATTTTTGAATCAGAACTTAAAGTTTCATCAGCAATAAATCGTGAAAGAGTTGTTTTACCCGTACCGTTTCCACCATATACAAAATTGATTGCTTTTGGCTCTATAACAGATGTTGATTTATATGTAGCAATATTTTTTAGTTCAATTTTATTAATCATAGTTTGCCTCTTTTATATTCAATTTCAGTTTAAGTCCATTAAAGATAACGTATATTTTACAGAAACGTAACCGAACTCTTCTTTTAGAACATATAAAAAATATCCATCTTATTAAGACTTTCAGATACAATACAACTGTAGCCCCAGAATGTTACTTGTTCATCTAGATTAGTAACTTTAGTAAATTCTTTTAGAATTATCTCATATTCGTCGCCATATTCTTTTATGTTAATATGAAAATTTTCATTCTGCTATGATACTATATTCGCAACATTTAATAATTCTAGCTGATTTTTGCCCTCATTTAATGCTCCTACTATGCAAAATTGAAGCTTATCATTTTCATTAAAGATTTCTCTTATAGGTTTATTATTTGCTATGCCGTTGTATATACGAACAACATTAGCATACTTACCTATGCCATTTTTAACGTAGTTATACATAACATCTGAGATAGTTATTACTGAAGATGCTTTCTTAAACCATTTTTGGACAATTCTTCTTGGATAACTAAATACGAAGTCATAATCTCCATATTCTGCGCCGAATTCCCTGACATGCCAAATATGAGGTACATTTAGCTTATCTGCAAGCATTGCCCCAATTTGAATAGTAGAATTATTGGTATATACAAGATTAATATCGTAATTTTGTACTTTTTCTAATATATTCTGGATATTCTTTTTGTTTTCAATATACCCCTTAAGTCCACGAAGATACTTGAGTTTGGTGTCTTTTCCGACAACCCAGAATTTCATAGGTGAGATTATGTAAGGTATATTATATTTTTCTAATTCTTCCGCCAAAGGGCCATCGTTCTTGTCGTACATAAGAACTATTGGCTTCACGTTATAGCGCTCTCTAAGGTCCAGCATAAGGGCTAGGAGGCTCTTGTTGGCACCAAATAGGGTGCGGGTGTAGGTTAGGAAGAGGATGGTGGTGTTTTTATTATTCATTAGGTGTTTTTATTATTCATTAGGTCTTTTTATTATTTACCCATCGGCAATGATATCATAGCTACTTTTAAAATATCTTCTAAACTATTTGATTCATCAATTGCCTGTTTTAGAAATTCTTTTTCTTCTGGTGAAAACTGTTTGTTACTATATTCAACAGCTAGTTTGCTTAGGGTTGTTAGTTCTTCTTTAGTCACTTAAATATAACTATAATATATTATCTTTATTTACCCTATCAATAATTCTATCAATAACATCACCTAAATTTTTAAAGACTTTTTTAAGTGTCTCTTTTTCCATACTACATATATAATCACAAAAATACATTTTTAAAAAATCAGTACTTTGTGTTTTTGTTCCATATGAGCCTTCTTTTTCATATGTTTTATAAAACTTATCCATTGAATCCATACAGTCTAGTATAAGAGCGTTTTCAATTCCCTTATCCATTTTTTTACAATTTTCATATTTAGGAATAGTCATTACTACAATATTATTTTCATCACTTTCAGTTTTATTAGTATCACCATCATACAAAAAAATCTGTGTCTTTTTTGGCTTACGTCCTATCAAAAATTTAATTGCAAAATCAAGGCTTGATGCTCCAGTAAATTCCTCTTGTTTTCCGTTTTTCATATGGCCAATCCATTGAAATTCAAAATTAACATCATTATATCCCAAGACTTCTAGAGCTTTATTAAAATATTTTTCATCTGTACGTCCTTCTAAGTATACAACCGTTTTACTTGTATCAACATTGAAATCATTGATATTAAAAGCGTCTAGAATAGGAACAATCGAATTGCAATCAAAATATTCTGGCTTATCGCTTACTACTATTTTCCCATTAACATCTCTATTTAAGATTATTATTTTATCATTTTTTCTGCATTCATTATGTATAACAAAAGGTGAATGTGTAACAACAAAAAGCTGCGATGTCTGTCTTCCAGACTCATCGGTAAAAATATTTTTATAATAATCTAATATTTTCTTTTGCCAATTTGGATGAAGACTAATTTCAGGTTCATCTATAAACACAAAAGCTCCTTTTAAGGCGTTTATGTCTCTAAGTAAAAAACATCCTCGATAAACTATTTGTTTTTCACCTGAACTCAACCTATCAATTGTTACTTCATCTTTTCCTTTAGTAAAAATGATTGATTTTGAATTCCCCCTATTTTCTACCCTTGAATATGAAAGATTATCAAACATTATATCGAATGCATCGCTAAATCTTCTCATACGCTCTCCAGGAATAATACTGTTAATCGTTGTATTTCCATTCTTTACTGCTTCTCTGTAACTTTTTGCAGTTTCTGCATCATCTATTGCTTGAATATCAACAATTAACTGATTTATTTCTGTTGGAAGATTTAACGTTGATTTTCTATTATTCTTTCCACTATCTAATTCGCTACTTTTTACTGTTTCAATGGTTTTACTATTAAAATTTATATCTACATCCGAAAAAATAGCATGAAACGGATATTTTTCTTTCCATTGGTCTAGTCCAATATAATTTATTCCCCTCTCTCCATCACTTAAATACAATCCACTTCCTTTAAGTGTATATTTAAATGAAATATCTTCCCCATTATCATCTTCCACTACAAAATCCATAGGAAAAGCAGAATTAAAACTGACTGCTGAATAGAGAAGATTTAATACTGTACTTTTTCCATTTCCATTTTCACCTGCAAAAATTACAGTATCCACTGGTTTTCCTGATAAATCACAAAAATCCAATTCTAAATTTCCTAAAATTGAATGATTATTAAATTTTATACTTTTTATCTTATACATTTTATTTTCTCTACAAATAAATACTAACTCTACTGTTTCTTATATTTCGTAATAATCTATTTTATCGCTTATTATTCGTTTCTTAATCCATATTTCTCTCTAATATTGACTGAAGTATGCTTTGCATCCATTACCTTTCCTTCATAAGCATGTTTTCTTGCAATATCAAGCTGTTCAATTATTTCTTTTCGTGTATATGATCTATATGGATTATAACTTTCTTTTCTATATTCAGAGTTTGTTGTCATTTTAATCACCTTAAATAGCCACATTCTTTAAGTATTTGTATAATCCAATTAGCTTGACACGCTGCAGCATCTATTCTATTCATTGCAAATTGTTTCTGTTCTTGAGATAGTTTGTTATTTCTATATACTGCTAGCTTAAACATATTTTTATTGCCTCTTGCTCTATTTTCTCTTCTATATCCATAAATTTTTACCCTTATGTCATTATTCCTACTTAGCTGCCATTTCTCGTCTATACTCATCTGCGATGTAATCTGGTCCGTTCATCCACATATCTGTGCTTTCATCGAAGAGCATTTGACCTGTTTGCGATTTGATAAACTTCAAAAAGGCCTTCGTTTTAGAGATTTTCTTTTCTTTTGCTATGTTAGCTGAAGCCATGGCTGCAAGCAGCTCCATAGAGTATTCATATTTGCTAAATTCCATAAGTATTCCTCGCTAAATTGTTACTTTCTCATTTTCAAAATATGAAAGAGCCTTTAATGCTTTGTCAGTTCTAAAACATATCTGATCTGTCAGGCGTTCTGGTAATAACAAGCTAATTGCAATTCTATCAGCCTCTTCTGAGCCTACTTTTCCATAAAGCCCATTAATATATGCAGTGATTACCTGATTTGTGTTATCATTTGCAATTTTGCCTGCTATGATATCATAGTTTTTCCACTTTTTTATGACATCATCTAAGAGGCCGCTTTTTCTGTGTCCAGCCACACAATGTAACCACTCTCTATCCGCGTTTTCAAAAACATATATTTTAAGACTTTCGTCCGACTTATAAGTATATTTTGAAACAAACCCCTGATTGTCATTAGCAATCTCTATTTTATTTTTCTTTGCCTTTCCAACTGAGGATTTAACAAATCTTTTGGCCTGTTCTATATCTGTTGTTACATAAAATCCCTTACCAAAGTCTTTTCCACTCTCGCATTTGCTCAAATTAGGGGTAGGTACAATTATATAACTTCCGTGATAGACATTTATTCCATATGATAAAATCATACGTTATTACCCCTCCTAATATATCGTTCAATATCTGCCAAATTGGCATCGTCACCCTGAACATGATACTCTTCATAACATGTTGCTATATAATCAAAAATCTTATTTTGCTTAAAGATTTCTTCGCATTCTTCTGCTGTTTTATTCCACTTTAGCTGTGCTAATCGGAATAGTCTTATTTGTATGATAAATAAATCGTCACTTTTATTCATAGGAAACCTTTGTTGGACTTTGTATGCTTACAGTATTATTATACTATGCATTTTGCTGGTGATTCAGTGAATTATCCACATTTTGCATTTTTTCTATTGAGTTTTTTATTTATACCGACATTTTGCCATTATAAACCGACATTTATACCGACATTCAAACCGACATTTTTTATCAGAATAATTTCTGCTCTCTTTTTTATTTGCTAATTTCTAGGCTCCAACAAATATCTCATAAATTCGCTTGTATCTATATCCTCTCTTTAACACACTTGTATCCTTCTCAATAATTCCTAGTTCTTCAAGCTGGTTTATTATAATTGATGTAGTGTTCAGTGATACCTCCGATAAATCTGAGATTTCTTTCTTCGTAAATACAACTTGTCGCTTAATATTAGGCATTATTTTGTATACAGAGTTACCATTTATTGCCTCTATTTTTTGCATATCTTCACTGAATATCTTTTTAAGCATCTCAATCTTGTATAGGTTTCCTGAGCATTGATCAATTACACACTGTAAGAAAAACTTTATAAATCCAACAACATTACCATGTCTTAGTTCCATAAGACTTCTTTGATAAGCTGGTTTATATAGTTCAATAATCTCTGATAAAAAAAGTACTGGCTGTGCATTATCCAAATAGGCCAATTGAACTGGAATAAGCGCTCTTCCTAGTCTTCCATTTCCATCTTTGTATGCGTGAATAGTCTCAAATTGTGCATGGGATAAAGCAACATTGATGAGTATAGGATCTATAAAGGCATCGTTCATATATTCATATAGGTTATTTAACAGACCATAGACTTCTTCTGGAGCTGGAGGTACAAACGTTGCATTCTCTATAGTACATCCTCTTGGACCTATCCAGTTCTGTGTAGTTCGTATTTTTCCCGGTGTTTTTTCAGCACCACGCACACTGTCAAGCAAGATTCTATGCATCTCATTGACCATCTCATAACTGATGCCTTCCTCTATGTTTTCTTCAGCATATTTCATGGCATTTTTTAGGTTTTGTATCTCTTTATTATCATCTGTTTTTTTAAGGTACTTCAGATAAAACATCTCATCTTGGGATATCTGAGTTCCTTCTATTTGGGTTGATTTATAACTTTCATTTAATATAAGAGAATCTAAAAAATACGTTGCATCTAGATTCAAGGTATCAAGTGAAGACTTATATTGACCATACTTTGCATTTGCTTCAGCAGTAAGCCTGAGCAAATCTTTATCAATTTTATAATCTAATGGCATCATATTTGCTTTGTATGCTTGCATTTTTATCCTTTCATAACCATAAAACTCACACTTTTTGTAATATTATAATACTAAAAATATAAAAACTCACTAATTTTATAAAATCTAGTGAGTTTTTGTGCTTATATAACAAATTCAATTCAATTATTAAAACTTACGACTTAATTTTAGTCGTAAGTTAGTCGTAAGTCAATTTTATAGATTTGCTTTTGGGATGTTATTGCCTTGCCTTGCACCTAGACTCATGTTTACATGTATAATAAATAAATCGTCTCTTTTACTCATAGGAAGCCTTTTGTTGAACTTTATAAAACAAAAGATCGTTCAAATAGTTTTGAACATTGTCATGATTGCTATTTATGCTATACTTCTCATCTATTTGTTTGTAATAGTTTGCAATGGAATCCTTTGAAATTATATCTTTTGAGTGATCACTTTCCCTTAGATCTCCTCTAGTTTTCTTAAATGGCTCTTCTAAATGACAAATTTTCTCAAGTGTTTTGGCACTATAAATATCTAAATAATTGTTCTTAACAAATTGGAGAATATTTACTTCTTCTTCGTTTAAAGATGTTTCAGTTTTTAACTGTGGTAATCGGGAATATTTGAATGATTTAAAATCCTCAAAAACATTCCGATACACTGCTCCATGTACCCATGCTTCACACTCTTCATTAAAAATCCATTCTCCATTGAAAATATAGCTCCAAGCTTGCACAAAATATAAAATTTTTTGAAGGGCTAAATGTGTTATACCATCCTCTTCAGATGTATTGTTTAAAAACCAATCTACTACCTTATATATCTTACCTTTTTCATTTTCCAGACAAACTATTTTCTCATTTAAATTTTGGAATAGTTTTTTTCTTAAGGAATCTCCATTATCTACAATATTGTTCTCAAGTAGATTTAATAAGATATATGGATTTTTAATTGATTTTAACCTGTTACTATTTTCAAGATTAGGAGAATAACTACCCATAATATACCTTGGTAAAGTTATCTCTCCCCAACCTAGAACTCTACTCAAAAACTTTTGACTTGCCTCGTAGGAATTTACTATTTCGATTATTTCTTCTTTAGAAATAATACCTGTTTGTTTCCTTATTATTTCATTTGCTTTTTCTCGTATATTTTGTTCAATTTCTTTGTCATAGATAGGAGAACCACATTTTTCACAATAAGGAATCTCAACATCTAATTCAAAACAATAATTTTCTCCTTTATATTCTCTTTTAGATTTACGATATATCCATTTTCCAGAATCATTTCCACATTCGATGCATCTACATTTACTCATTTTTGTTCTCCTTTCCTCATAAATTTATTCATTTGTACCTCATTTATATTTTATTTACAGATGGCTTTTAATAAGCCATCTGTATCTATTATATTCAATTTCATAACCCATTTTTAAGATGCATATGGAAAAGTTAAAGCATCTTCTGAACTAGTTGTCTGTTCTGGATGAAAAGACATCACCAACAGATAATCTTCCTCAAATTTTCTGATTTTAAGCTTAATATGATTATTCTTGCAACATCCGGACAGCATTCCTGAATTATCCGGACAAGATTCTTGCAATACCCGGACAACATTCCTGAAACATCCGGAC